>Ga0209443_1001997_pt1 | contig 12373 bp, 9 predicted proteins | sample LauGreBMM110DCMD_2_FD_187571 | JGI IMG/M metagenome (GOLD analysis project Ga0209443, IMG submission 187571) | Freshwater lake microbial communities from Lake Michigan, USA - Su13.BD.MM110.DCMD (SPAdes) (version 2) | ecosystem: Environmental > Aquatic > Freshwater > Lake | place: Lake Michigan... | reverse complement strand
GGATTCTCAAGATAAAAGAATATCCTGTTGATATCAGCCATGATGTTCCTGTTGGAAGTAAGCAGGCAATGATCTCCGTAGAAATGAGCCGTTTTTTCATTCAGGTTACCGGTACTGACAAAGCCATATTGAATGGTTTTGTTTTGCACACGTTTATTGATGATACACACTTTTGCATGTACTTTCATGTTTGGAATGCCTAAAATCACTTTTACACCCTCCTCCTCCAACACTGTTTTCCATTCAAGGTTAGCCTCTTCATCGAATCTGGCATTTAACTCCAACATCACTTCAACTTTTTTTCCATTTCGGGCTGCGTTGACCAAAGCATTGATCACCTTGGATTCTGAAGCAAGCCTGTAGGCCGTAATCTTGATGGATTTAACATCAGGATCGATAGCTGCTTCTCTTAATAAATCTATGATGGCATTAAAAGAATGATAGGGGAAATGCAGCAATATGTCTTTTTTACCGATTACATCCGTTACACGTATGGCGGAATTTAAATCTGGATGAGGAATGGCCGTCATTCTCCGATTGGAAGCTGGAAACACATCAGGAAAATCCATAAAATGTTTAAAATTATGAATGCGTCCTCCTGGAATAATGCTTGATTTACTATTGAGTTTCAGTTTCTTCGTAAGATAGTTCAACAACCCGCTGTTCATCTCCTTATCATACACGAACCGAACAGGTTTTCCCTTACGCCTTTTTTTCAGCCCTTTTTGCATCTTTTCTACCAGCGACGTACTGATATCATTGTCAAGGTCTAATTCAGCATCCTTGGTAACCTTGAAAATATGTGCTTCAAAATGGTCATACCCAAAATAGGAAAATATATAAGGGAGATTGACCCTGACAATATCTTCCAGAAGTATGATATGCGTTTCTGTTTTGTCTGTGGGTAATTTGACAAAACGGCCAAGTGTTTTCGTGGGGATTTCAATTAAGGCATATTGTTGTTTGTATGCAGAGTTTTTTTTCTGCATGACCACCCCAAGGTAAATACTTTTGTCACGCAAATAAGGAAGTTCTGGCAAACCCTCAATCATGAGTGGGATGATGTTAGATCGAACTTCTTTTTCAAAATAATCAACGACAAAATGCTTTTGGTCTTTTGTGAGTTGTTGATCATTCTTGATAAAAACCTTGTTTTTTTTCAACTCAACCTGAATATTTGCCCAGATCCTGTCAAATTCACTTTGTTGTTTCAAAACAATATGGAGCAGATCAACCAAAATTTCTGAGACGGCATCTTCCATGTGGAGATTGAGTTTGGTTTTGGAAGAACGAAATTCTGCCATTCTTTTCAATGTAGCCACGCGTACACGAAAAAACTCATCCATGTTATTGGAAAATATTCCAAGGAAACGAATTCTTTGGCTGATGGGAACAGTTGGGTCATTGGCTTCCTGTAAAACCCTTGCGTTAAAACTCAGCCAACTGATATCCCGCTGTACAAAAAATGACTTATTGACCATATGATCGTATTAATTGGTATTTTATCAGGTGAAAATTAAAACATTATAACACAAGTTATTTGATTTGATTTTTGTTTACAGTAACTTAATACTGCATAAAAACCATGAGGAGAGTCATAGCCATATGTTTTTTAACTTTTTTTTGGTCCATTGTAGCCAAAGCAGATGGGTATTTTGGAATCCATTACATTCACTTTTCATTTCTGGGCAAGGAATATTCAATGAAGACCAAGGAACTCCCTGGAGGATTTCCAGCCAGCCAAAACAATGCAAACAACTTCTCCAACATGATAAAACTGTTGGACGACTATTGCGCTGAAACAATCCCAGAAATGGCAAGCATCAAGAACAGGCTAAATTTATCAGATTGGCATTACTATCAACTGATCAGAAAGGTATCTCAACAGATTGTCCCCAAAGAGAAAGACTATTGGGGATATACCTATTGCAAATGGTTTTTCCTGGCCAGAAGTGGATTCAATCCTGTGTTGTGCACCATCGATGACAAATTATTGCTCTACATCAAAAGCAATTCAACCATCTACAATATTCCCATCAAAATAATTGGAGAAAAGCAATATGTATGCATGAACTATCATGACTATAACCATGACATACCCATTGAAAAAACAACTCCTCAGCCCATTCAGACATCATTTGTTGAAAAAGGGGGGGATTTTAACTATATGATTGCTGCTATGCCCGATTTCCCAGAAGAAAAATACGTCAACAAAACCATTGCATTCAACTATAAAGGGGAGGCCGCAAAACATGAGATAAAGGTATTCCCCGAAATCAAGGAGTATTTCATCAACTACCCGGTAACAGACTATCGATTTCAATTCAACATCCCCATGAGCAAAGTCACCTATAGCTCACTGATTCCACGGCTACAAGCAACATTGAAAAAAAAGCCAAAAGAGGAAGGGGTAGAATACATCATGTTCCTGGTGAGGAATGCATTGGGTTTTGAAGCAGACTCGCTGATGTATGGAAGAGAAAAAAGATTTTCACCAGAAGAAACGTTGGCCTCAGAGTGGAGTGATTGTGAAGACCATGCGGGCTTGTTTTTTTCACTGGTCCGTGAGGTATATGATCTTCCCATGATCGTACTCAGCTATCCAGGGCATGTTAATGTTGCCGTAAAACTGGAAAAACCGAAAGGAAAGACCATCCTGCACAATGGCAGCATCTATACCATTTGTGAGCCTACACCCCAAAAAAAAGTATTTTACCTTGGGGAGATGGAAAAAAAATTAAGCAAAAAGAAGTTCGATGTTGTATATGAATACATACCAACAAAATCCTGATTCAGGTAAATTGATGGTTGCTATTTGGCATATACGTTTAAAGAATCAATCAATTGTTGAGACTTTTTTCCCATCCGAGTAGCATACTTTTCGCCATTTTTGATGAATGAAAAAGATTGGCAAGAATCTGCATTTGAAAAGTACACGACATCAACAATATCACCTTTCCCGTAGAAATACAGTTTACCCAAGGATGGACAATTCTTATTAGAGGCAATGTTTGCGCTGTTAACATCTGCGATCATCGGCCGCAAAACGTCAAGATCCAGCATTTTTACAACCCTATAAAACCGAGGATTAGCAGGCGTTTTATAATAGATAATCACCGCACTGTCCGCGAAGTTGATTTGATCCATCATGCCTTTGGGTACAATGGGTGTATAGTCCTCAAGTGCAATAGTATCTTTTTTGTTTTCGTCCCTGTTTCTACAGGAAAATAAAAAAGATATCAGCAATAGAGTATAGAAAAAATGTTTCATGATGGGTCAATAAAAAAAGCCACCCCATAAAGAAGTGGCTTTAAAATTAATACTTTTTGATTAATATGCTTTGTTCTGAGGATCCCAGTTGGCCCAACCACCTGTGGTCCAATCTGCAGTACCCATGGCACCACGGAAAGTGGTAGCTACGAAATAAGAATTCATTCCTGTAAAACTCACACCAGTAAGCGCAGGTGATCCTGTTTTCGGAAGGAAGTTTGGAGCTGTAGAATAAAATGGAGCATTCAACATGGCTGCATCCGCTGTTGCCAAGGTAACAGAACCACCGGCTTCAGCCTTGGTCTTCATCTGTGCTGGTGTAACAATGGCCAAAGCAGCTGCATCAGTCCTGTAAATGGCTGCCGCATCATTAGAATGAAGCAGGTTGTTCCTGAATTCTGAAGTATTATCAACAAAGAATGCCTTTGCTGTAGCAGCAGATTCAAGTGAAAGACCTCCCTTAGGCCATCCAATGATGATGGAATTTCTCAAAACAAATTGCGTAGCCCTTCTCCACCTGTTTCCAAAATTATGGTTGGCTGCAGTTCCAGTTGCGTTGTTGGCACCAACAAAGGTAAAGTTACTCAATTGAGGTCTTGTGAAAGGAGCAGCTGTTGTTCCTGTTCCATCATTGTCACACTCAATACCATTTCCAGCATCACCACCATCTACAAAATCAGGCTTGCGGCAGGCAATTCCGTACTGGATTTTACCGGTATATCCAAAGTCAAAATCAAAGTCATCATCTGCAGTTGCAAAAGCAATTAAGTTCTTGCAGTTTACGGTTCCACCAAAAAACTCATAGGCATCATCATTACCAAAAGAAACCTGAACGTTTTCAATGATGGTACCTGAACCAACACCACCCATGGTAAGTCCATTGATTTCAGAACCAGGTTCAGCTGCTATTCCAGCAAACTCAATGCGTACAAAACGCAGGATACCACTTTCATCATTGGGGTCAGTACCACCATATTTACGGCCAACACCACCTTCGATAGTTGGAGCAGGATCCTGAGGACGGTTTGTTGGTGCTTTACCGCAGAGGATGATTCCACCCCAGTCGCCGGGCATTCTTTGTCCGATTGCCTTTCCACTGGTGAATACAATAGGATCTGTAGCCCTGCCGTCAGCAATCAACTTGGCTCCGCGCTCAAAGATCAATGCTCCTTTTTCTGTGATATCACTTACAACAACACTTCCAGGAGCAATGGTAAGCGTATTGCCATCAGTAATGTAAACATAGCCTTTGAGGGTATATTTACCCTTTGGAAGAAAATAACTCTTGTTCAAGATACCTTGTATAATTCCACCATTCTTGGCAGGGTCTTGAGGATCTGTACCTACTGTTCCCCCACCTGTTGTGTTGTTGATGGTTTCTTCAAAGTTTACTTTGATACAAGAACTGAAAGAGAACATTGCGATGGAGAAAAGTCCAAAAAGGATTTTTTTCATAAACTGTGTTTTGACTTTTTGTTGCTAAAGATGTTTATTTGTTTTTTTTGCTGATGTTGAAGTCGTAAGTAAACCCTACTGTAATGGTAGATCCTGGCTTATAGGCATTGAAAAGCCTGTCTACACCTTCCTTGTATGCAGATGGTTCATCAACGTTTTCATAGAAATAAAACGCATTGTTGAGGATATCGGCAAAGTTGATTTTCAACTCTCCCTGACCTGCCAATACTTTTTTGGACAATTGCAAATCCAACTGGTTTCTTGGGCGCTCATACACGTTGGGAAACTCTTCATTGCCCACAAGCGTCAATCTTTCACCTACTTTGTTGTAGAGCAAAGAAGCGTTGAATGAAGAACCATTGTATTGAAGACCAGCGTTGATCAAGTACGGCGACTGGCCTTGCAATGGCCTGTTGGCCTTCACTTCCTTGTTGCCAGCACTCAGGTCTTTAAAAACAACCTCTGACTGAAGATATGTGTAGTTACCAAAAAAGCTAAAATTCTTAAGTGACTGGGATATAAAATCAAGGCCTTTTCTTACTTCAAGTTCAAAGCCTAAAGTAGTTGCACTAACGGCATTCTGGTAAAAATAACGGCGAGAGTCTCCATTGCTGGACGGATCAAGCCTGAATTCAATAGGGTCGGTAAAATCTTTGTAGAAGGCACCCAGTGTTATTGCTTCACCAGCCTTGGGATACAATTCATACCTAACGTCATAATTGAGGATTGAACTCCTCAAAAGGCCAGTATCCCCTTTTACACCATAGTTCATCTCATAATCATAGAATGCAAATTCTGCAATCTCCCTGAACTCAGGGCGGGCAACCGTTCTGCTTGCAGAAAGCCTGACATTCTGTTTATCGCCAGCGTTGATGATCATATTGATAGAAGGAAGATAATCCCACTTCTCAGTAAGCTTTGTATTTCTCAGACCAGTCTGGTCTTTTGATGTAAGCAACTGCTGAAAATTCTCAGCACGCAATCCCCAAATAAAACGAAAAGGTCCAACCTTGTTATCCATCATTCCATACGCAGCATTCAACACCGAGACCCCAAAATACCTGTCTTGGTTGTTGGTGAACTCTTCTAGGACATAACCATTTTGACCCATGTTGTCATAAAAGAAAGCAGATTCAACAGGTTTGTAGGCATTGGCAGCTACAAAAGAGTTGAGGTTGGTGGTATTGTACCTGAAAATTCGGCTTTTAAAATCACGAACCCTACCAAGGCTGGAGCCACCAAACTTCAGTGTTTGTTTATCCTTGCCACCCCAGTTCATGGGTACAATAAACTGCCCACCGCCACCAAAGCTATAATCACTCAACTCACTGTAAAATCTTCTGGTATCATCCGGATCTATTTCAAATTTATCGTTGGTATTGATAGACCTGGCGTATAAGGCAGTTCTCAGGTCTGGCTGCTTTTTCAAGTTGTAGCCAGCGTTTCCATTCCACTTGAACTTGATTCCTTTGGCAGTGAGTTGGTGTTCGCCTTCCAGCTGGGCACTGTAGAGTGAACGCTGGTTAAGATTGGATGAGTAAAATTGAATATCATTCAACCTGCTGGTATTGTAGCCATTTCTGGTATAATAATTGTCTTCAAACAATTGATTGAAAAGGTTTTTCAATGAGACCTTGTGTTTCCCCTTAACCCATGTAATATTTGCTACTGCACCAAGATTGCTCTGGTAGCGGTTCTGGTTGTCATTGTAGTTGAATATAGTTGTGCCATTTGCCTCATAAAAAGAACGCTCAACATCATAAACCAACATCGAATTTCTATAATTTGCGGCAACCAAAACACCAAGTTTTGCGCCATTTTTCAATTGATGGTTTTGTGCGTAAGTGATGTTGAATGTTTTGATAGGGGCAGCATTGGTGGAATGTTGCTGATATACATCGCCCCTGAAAAGTTTGGTCAATTCAATCTGCTTGTTAAGTCCTGCAGCATCCTTTCCCAAGACCCTGTACAATTGAGCAGTAGCTGGAAAACTATCTGGCAGGCTTCTGGTGCCATCATCAAAACCAAGCCAATCATATTGGTTGCGCTGGTTGCTGATAAAGGGCTTGAAAGTTGATTGGGTATTGTATCCAAGGCCAAATCCTACTGTGAGTACATCTTTTGTAGGAATATCTTTTGTATTTACCTGTACAAGGCCACCTGAAAACTCACCGGTAAATTCAGGTGTAGCTGTTTTGTTGATGATAATGTTGTCTATTAACGCGGCAGGAAACATATCAAATGAGAAGGCTTTTTTATCTGGCTCGCTGCTGGGCAAGAGGGCTGAATTCAGCATGGCAGAATTGTAGCGATCGGACAATCCACGAACAATAACAAACTTGTTGTCTTGGACTGAAGCACCACTCACACGCTTCAAGACTTCTCCTGTATTCTTATCAGGTGTTCTCCTGATGAAATCAGCGGCCAATCCACTGGACATGGCGGTATTGCTTCTTTGGAATGTCAACAGGGCAATGCTGCTCTCCTGGCGACGGGTAGACTTGATGACAATGGCATCACTGTTTTTGGTTTGTGGATCCAAAACAACTACCATTGCGTTGTCTCCATTGATGCTGACTTCGATTTCAGCGATTGATTTGGTATTGAAGCCAACGCTTGAAACGGTGAAACTGTATTTCTTTCCAGTCTCCAATGTGATGCTGAAATTACCCTCTACGTCGGCAACAACCACTTTTTTAGTCTCTTCAACCAAAACGGAGGCCCCAGCAATCGGTTCATTTTTTGTATTGATGACTTTTCCCGTTATTGTTTGTACCTGTGCAAAAACAGATCCAGACAACAAAATGGTAATCACCAGTAGAACAGATATCCTTGTTTGTAAAAGCTTCAACATACTAGTATTTGATAAGCAAAGAAACATTTCTAGCATTAAGCATGGGTTAGCGAAATATTAACCAATTGTAACGGCTGTGTTACGGCAATGTTAAGATGGGAAAATCTTGTTAAAATTTCTCATCTTTGCATTTCAACCCATTGTATGAAAGGAATCATTTTGGCAGGCGGCTCAGGCACAAGGCTCTACCCGATTACTTATGCCATCAGCAAGCAGATCATGCCAGTATATGACAAGCCCATGATCTATTATCCCTTGTCCACCCTGATGCTATCGGGAATAAAGGATATCCTGATCATATCCACACCCCAGGATCTCCCCCAGTTCAGAAAATTGTTTGGTGATGGAAGCCATATTGGATTGAACATGAGCTATGCAGAACAACCCCTTCCGAATGGATTGGCGCAGGCTTTTGTGATTGGAGAGGAATTTATCGGTAACGACCCCTGTGCCCTGGTCTTGGGAGACAATATTTTCTACGGTACCGGGTTGGGAAAAACCCTTGAAAAAAATGCCAAACCCGATGGGGGAATTGTATATGCCTACCAAGTCAGCGACCCGGAACGCTATGGTGTGGTTGAATTTGACCAAAACATGAAGGCCATTTCCATAGAGGAAAAGCCAGAAAAGCCCAGGAGCAAATTTGCCGTACCCGGACTTTATTTTTATGACAATGAAGTGGTAGAGATTGCAAAAAATATCAAGCCATCACCAAGGGGAGAATACGAAATCACGGACATCAACCTTGAGTACCTCAACAGAGGGAAACTCAGTGTTTCCTTATTAGACAGGGGAACAGCCTGGCTGGATACCGGAACCTTTGATTCACTGATGCAGGCCTCCCAATTCATCCAGGTAATCGAACAGAGACAGGGAATCAAGGTGGCCTGTATTGAAGAAATAGCCTGGAGAAAAGGATTTATCGATACAGATCAGCTGGTCAAACTTGCCCACCCACTGCTCAAAAGTGGATATGGAAAATACATGATGGACCTGCTCAATTAACCCTAAATGAAAAAAATACTTGTTACCGGTGGATCAGGATACATAGGCTCGCATACTTTGGTTGACCTCATAGAAAATGGATTTGATGTCATCTCTGCAGACAACAACTCCCGGTCTACGATTGGAATGCTAGAGGGTGTTGAAAAAATTACGGGGACCAAGGTAAAAAACTACAAGGTTGACCTCTGTAATTTTGATGAAACCCGCGCCATATTTGAAGAGAATGATACCATTGCAGGGGTCATTCATTTTGCTGCCTTCAAGGCCGTTGGAGAATCTGTCGAAAGACCGCTCCAGTATTTTCACAACAACATGGGATCCCTGATCAATATCCTGCGTTGCATTGAGGAATTCAAGATTCCCAATTTTGTCTTCTCCTCTTCCTGTACGGTATATGGAAATCCTGATGAGACTCCGGTCACTGAAATGACTCCCAGAAAGAATGCAGAATCCCCCTATGGGCTGACCAAACAAATGGGCGAACAAATGATTGAAGCATTTGCAGCCTCCAATAAAATAACCAATTCAGTTTTGCTGCGGTATTTCAATCCGGCAGGGGCCCATCCTTCCACATTGATTGGTGAACTCCCTATCGATAGGCCGCAAAACCTCACCCCCGTCATCACACAAACTGCCATTGGAAAAATACCCGCATTGACGGTATTCGGCAATGATTATCCCACCAGAGACGGATCCTGCGTTCGCGACTTTATCCATGTTTGTGACCTGGCCCATGCCCATACGTTGGCGGTTCTCCCTATCGATAGGCCGCAAAACCTCACCCCCGTCATCACACAAACTGCCATTGGAAAAATACCCGCATTGACGGTATTTGGCAATGATTATCCCACCAGAGACGGATCCTGCGTTCGCGACTTTATCCATGTTTGTGACCTGGCCCATGCCCATACGTTGGCGGTTGACTTTCTGCTGAAAAACAAAAACGCAAAAAACTGCGAGGTGTTTAACCTCGGCTCAGGAGATGGGATTACCGTACTTGAATCCATCAAGGCGTTCGAAGATAGTACTGGCGTAAAGTTGAATTATACCATTGGTAACAGAAGACCAGGCGATGTCATCGCCATCTACGCCAACAATGACAAGGCTAAAAATGAACTTGGATGGGCCCCAAAGTATACCGTAAATGATATCATGACAAGCGCATGGAAATGGGAGCAATACATCCAGCATCAACCCTCCCACCTAGACCTTAGGACACACCGCCTGAACTAGGCCCAAAAAATTAACCTTTTGCATCCTGAATAACGCCCGATTTAATGTTATTTTGCAGCAAAGTTTGATGATTATGTTGGATGCCATTCAAGTTACAGGTCAGAAGGACACAAGAAGCGGTTTTGGAGATGGAATATTCGAATTGGGGAAATCCAATCCCAATGTTGTTGCCCTCACTGCAGATTTAGCAGGCTCCATGAAACTGAATGCTTTCATCAAAGCTTTCCCCGAACGTTTTATACAGTGCGGTATTGCAGAAGCCAACATGATCGGCATTGCTGCAGGATTGACCATTGGAGGTAAAATACCTTTTACAACAACTTTTGCCAATTTCTCTACCGGCAGGGTCTATGACCAGATCAGGCAATCTGTTGCCTACTCTGGCAAGAACGTTAAAATTTGTGCATCACATGCAGGTTTGACCCTGGGAGAAGATGGTGCAACCCACCAAATTCTTGAAGACATCGGACTGATGAAAATGTTGCCAGGGATGACCGTGATTGTACCCTGCGATTACAACCAAACAAAGGCGGCAACGATCGCGATTGCCGATTACCAGGGGCCCGTTTATCTCCGGTTTGGAAGGCCCGTTTGGCCCATCTTTACCCATGCTGATGAACCGTTCGTTATAGGAAAGGCCCAACAATTTTCAGAAGGAAGTGACGTGAGCATTTTTGCCTGCGGACACATGGTCTGGAAAGCCATTGAAGCGGGAAGAATCCTTAAAGAAAAAGGAATAAATGCTGAAATCATCAATATCCATACCATCAAGCCACTGGATACTGATGCTGTTATCGCTTCCATCAGAAAAACCGGATGTGCTGTAACCGCAGAGGAACACAATGTATTGGGCGGATTGGGTGACAGCATTGCCCAGACAGCGGCAAAATCATTCCCGATTCCCATTGAAATGATTGGCACCCAGGATACTTTCGGAGAAAGTGGAAAGCCCACTGAGTTGCTCAAAAAATATGGGCTTGACACTGAATTCATTGTTGCCGCAGCTGAAAAAGTGCTGGCTAGAAAGAAAGCATAAATACGATGCTACCCGAGTTGGACGATATTGAATTGGTCAGGTTGTTCAAGGATACCCAGCAGAGGGAAAAGGCATTTACGTCGATCGTAAAAAAATACCAGGAAAAGATTTATTGGCAAATAAGAAGAATTGTCATTACACACCAGGATGCTGATGATGTGATGCAAAATGTTTTCATCAAGGCCTGGAATGGACTGAATAATTTCAGGGAGGATGCCAAACTGTATACCTGGATTTACCGTATTGCCGTCAATGAATCCCTGACCTATCTTGAACAACAAAAAAGAAGGAGTTCTATCTCCTTTGACGATGTCAGCGAAAGCCTGGAGAACAAAATGCAGAGTGAAAAGGGCTTTGATGAGAACAAGGCCATTTGGAAATTACAGCTGGCCATTCAACAACTACCTGAAAAACAACGCATTGTATTCAATCTGCGTTATTTTGAAGAGATGCCTTATGAGGAAATGGGAATTATCCTTGATACTTCTGTTGGAGCGCTCAAGGCCAGCTACCACCATGCTGTCAAAAAAATTGAAGAATATATCCTCAACCATTAAACCCTCAGGTTTCGCCGCTGTCTAAACATTACATGCCCAGTATTAACCACATACAAGAAGAATTAACCTCCCTTAGCCAGCACGTTGCCCAACTGCCGAAAAGCACCACTTTCGCAGTACCCAAGGATTATTTTGAGACTTTCCCAGAGCGCCTGATGGGCGCCATCCATCATGAAGCATCCGGGCAAGATTTGATCGAACTCTCCCCTTTGCTAAAGTCCCTTACACATGAAAATCCCTACACCATTCCCGAGGGCTATTTCAACAATTTGAAGATTGAAGTACCTAGGAATCAGGCTCCAGTCAGGGGGATGTACAGATTTGGAACATTGGTGAAATATGCTGCAGCTGCCTGCCTGGCGGGAATCATCGCCACAGTATTTTTTGTTTCCAAAAAAGAAAATGCGACCCAATGGGCAACCCTATCCAAAGAACACGAAACTTTTCACCATACGGTTTCTCCTGATGCCATCGCCATGTACCTGGAGGAAATGGATAACCTATCCGCAGCAGAAACAAGTGAAAATGAACAAGTCGATACAGGTTCCAACCTGTTGGTTGACCTGAACAGAGAAACAATCAAAGAAATATTGCAAGAAATTCCTGATAAAGACATCTCATTGTACATGGACCAAGATGGTTTGGGAGATGTATATTCACTCAACTAAAAGAAAAGCCATTAAAAGTCATGAAAACATCATTTTTACTTATCGCTATGCTCATCCTTGGTTTTGTTTCACAGGCGCAATCCATGAAGCCTGATCGTGATGCAAGGGCTGCTGAGATCAAAAAAATCCAAGCCATGGAAATGGCCTTCATCACAAAGGAATTGAATCTCTCCCCTGATGAAGCCCAAAAATTCTGGCCTGTTTTCAACCAGTACAGGAATGAACTAAAAGGCATGGCCGGAGAGCGAAAAGTTGGAGACCAACTGGAAAAACAGCAAAAAATGCTGGACATCAG
>Ga0209443_1001989_pt1 | contig 12391 bp, 8 predicted proteins | sample LauGreBMM110DCMD_2_FD_187571 | JGI IMG/M metagenome (GOLD analysis project Ga0209443, IMG submission 187571) | Freshwater lake microbial communities from Lake Michigan, USA - Su13.BD.MM110.DCMD (SPAdes) (version 2) | ecosystem: Environmental > Aquatic > Freshwater > Lake | place: Lake Michigan... | reverse complement strand
TACCGATACACATTGCCTAATTCGAATAAACGCAATGGAAGTTCCCGATAACTGCGCTGACGACTGTCAAAAATGAGACAGTGCATCGGACAGTTCATCGGCTTCATGTAGTACGTGCCGTTGTCCATCTCCATCGGCGGGTACATACCGTCGGCATAGAAATCAAGGTGGCCTGACTTCGCAAAGAGATTCGCGTTCGCAAGATGCGGTGTGTACACAAACTGGTAGTCGCCATCTTGGTGGCGTTGACGGCTGTAGTCCTCCATTAATTTGCGCACGATTGCGCCCTTTGGATGCCAGACAGCAAGCCCGCCACCAAGTTCGGTAGGAAAGGACAACAGGTCTAGTTCGTTTGCAAGACGGCGATGATCTCGCTTGGTTGCTTCTTCGAGTCGATGCAAATGCTCTTTGAGTGCAGTGTCTGATTCCCACGCGGTGCCGTAGATGCGTTGCAGCATTGGGCCCTTTTCATTTCCGCGCCAATATGCACCAGCAACTTTCATGAGACTGAAATGTCCAAGGCGTGAAGTTGACGGTACGTGAGGTCCACGGCACAGGTCAACAAACGATTCTGAGTTGCGATACAGACTGACTGAGTCTGCGCTCCCCACTTCAGCAACATCACTTCCGTCTGCGGCACCCGATGTTACGCGTTCAATAATTTCGCACTTGTAGGGCTGTGTAGCAAAGACAGCCAACGCCTCTTTCACCGAGACTTCTGAACGAGTGAAAGGCTGATTTGCTTTCATGATCTCGCGCATGCGCTTTTCGATAGCTGCCAGATCATCATCTGAGAATGTCTTGTTGTTTGGCAACGCGAAGTCGTAATAAAAACCATCTTCAATTGCAGGCCCAATTGTGAAGTGAGCTCCGTCGAACAACTGCACCACTGCTTGTGCCAGAACATGCGCGGTGGAATGTCGCAACACATGACGACCAGCATCAGAGTCAGCCGTGATAATCGACACCGTGGCTCCGTCAAACAATGAGACTGTCAAGTCAACTTCAGCGCCATTGACCGTGCCTGCCACAGCAGCCTTAGCAAGACGTGAGCCGATCGATGCCGCTAGATCGGCAATTGACGAGCCGACGGGCAATGCACGCGCGGATCCGTCGGGAAGAAGTACTGAAATCTCTGACATGAGACCGCCATTCTACGGCTGACGAGAGTGTCGGCTCGGTCTATTTAGCTGTGATTCAACACGGCCTGTTCCGTCGGGATGCTCTCTGCACGTTTGGTGGCATAGACATTGCGGTATTCCTGACCGGTTAGTGCCTGGATCTCAAACATCAGTTCGTCGGTAATTTCTCGAAGCACCATGTGATCGTCTGTTCGATCGCGATACCGAGACACTTCAATGGGTGTACCAATTTTAATTGTGCATTCAAGCCCGAAACGCGGCATCACCTTGTCGGGTGGTTGAATTTCTCGAGTACCAATAATCCCGACAGGCAGAATTGGACAACCCACCTTCATAGCAAGACGTGCCGCTCCGGTATGACCTTTGTACAACATGCCATCTCTACTGCGCGTTCCTTCGGGAAAGATGCCAAAGAGTTCTCCGCGTCGAAGAACTGTCTCTGCAGCCACAAGTGCACCTTCGCTCTTTGAGCCCCCCGAACGATCGATAGGAATCATGCCGAGAGCCGGAAACAAATATTTTGTCTTCCAAGAATCCATGTATTCGGCTTTACCTACAAAACTGATTTGACGCCCTGCATGCACCATGGTGAAAACAGAGTCAAGAAAACTGATGTGATTCGGACACAAAATAGCTGGCCCCGATTCGGGAAGGTTTTCAAAGCCTTCAAAACGAAACTTCCACAACTTTGTACTGAGAGGCCGCAGTAGCGCGCGAGCGCGCGGTTGGGCTCGGCTGGATGTAGGTAGCAACTGATCGCCAACTGATGAATACGAGTCCGAAGGTGTTTCCATGCTTCACACATATTACTTGTGATTTTGGGATCGCCAGGCCAGCAGAACCAGTTGTTAGCGCGGCCCAACTGGGGTGAGTAATTCGACACCCAGGAGAGAGGCCGAGGCACTGACGTCAACACCCTTCGCGGCGGCCGCGTCAATAAGCACAAGCGCACCTGGCGTATCAAGATCATTGTCGAGACATGCGCGCACTGAATCCAAAAGGTCAGATTGAGTTCCTCCGACTGACGCCACCCATTGCGTTAGGCGTGCAGAACTACGGGGCATCAAGCTTTCATCCCATTCCCATTCCTTACGGTAGTGGTGCTCAATAATGGCGACGCGAATTGAACGAGGATCCCATAACGTGCGCAACTGATCAACAAACACCAAGTTGCCAAGACTCTTCGACATCTTTTCGCCATCTTTAAACACCATGGCTACGTGCATCCAATGTTTGACAAATGTTTCGCCCGTAGCAGCTTCAGACTGTGCTCGTTCACATTCATGATGGGGAAAGATCAGGTCGCTTCCGCCACCATGCAAATCAATAGTTGTCCCTAGGTCGCGTAACGCAAGTGCCGAACACTCGATGTGCCATCCAGGCCGACCCGCTCCCCATGTTGCATCCCATGCTGGTTCGTCATCAGCAGATGGGTGCCACAACACGAAATCGAGAGGGTTTCGTTTCTGTGGATCATCCACATTGCCACCACGCTGACGGGCAAATTCCAGCATCTGTTCGTGGCTGTAATGCGACACTTCTCCGAAGGTCGGAACCCTCGTGACATCAAAGTACACAGATCCGCCGACGGCATATGCAAAACCTCGGTCGAGAACAAGGCCGATGAATTTGCGAATATCAGTAATGGCCGATGAAGCGCGCGGCGTGCTGTACGCAGGCAACATCTCGAGTGCTTCCATGTCGCGATTGAAACGCGCCTCTTCGCCTGCCGCTAGGTCTAGATAATGAACACCGAGTTCTCGAGCTTTCGCAAACAATGGATCATCAACATCAGTGACGTTGCGCACGCATCGAACAGTGTGCCCAAGGTCAATCAGACGCCGTTGCAAAATGTCGTAGAACAGAAAAGTGGATGCATGACCCAAATGCGTTGCGTCATAAGGGGTAATGCCACATGTATACATCAGCACCAACTCGTTTGGAGTAAACGGCACGATGTCACGCCGCGCAGTGTCGTACAGACGCATTGACATATTTATTGAGCCTTCGCTCGAGGATCCTTCGTAATACCCGTGAGCTTCGGTGCAACTCGTGTCTTGTAGCGAACATTCAACTGCAAAAGGACAGCCGTAAATGCTTCGATTGCCGTTGCATTCGATAATTCGCCCGCATCTAGCGGACGGCATCCGGGGATATGCGAGGTGATGTCCATCACAATTGTTCGGGCCTCTGCGCTGTCAGAACAAATCAGCACATCGGAATCAATTGGGTCTCCGAGATGCCCTAGTTCCGTCGCAGGCAAATGGTGAAACGCGGCAACAACCCGGCATTCAGGTACTGCGGCTTGCACATGAGCAGCAACACTGCCACGAGGTGGCAAGAGTGGTTGAAATTCATGACCCACCCGTACAAGCGCGTTCGCCATACTCACAATTACTTTGCCACGTAACAAATCAATGTGATCACGGGCTGTCGTTGCAGCCGAATCCCATGGCGTGGCGAGAACCACAACATCACATGCGGACGCATCGTCATTGTCGCCACCATTCAAACCGAGATCCAGATTTGGCCACTTGGCTTTCAGCGCATCACAGACTTCCGAGGCACGCTCTTTGGACCGAGATCCGATAACAACGTCATATCCAACCGAAGCAAGGCGCGCCCCGAGGGCACTTCCGGCGGGTCCGGTACCGCCCAATATTCCAATACGCATGCCGTAGAGCCTTACACATAGACCCCTTGCGAACTACGGTCATAAGCATGGGACTTCTTGAGGGCAAAAAAATCGTCGTGACGGGTGTCTTGACTGATGCCTCTTTGGCATTCAGTGTGGCGCAACTAGCCCAACGAGAAGGTGCTCAAGTTGTACTCACAGGCGCCGGACGCGCACTCTCACTGACGCAGCGATCTGCACGCAGGCTTGATTCACCCGTTGATGTCTTTGAGTTTGATGTCACAGTGCCAGAACACGTCGAATCTGTTCGTGAACAAGTGCGTGCATCCTTAGGACATGTCGATGGAGTTCTGCATGCAATTGGCTTTGCCCCAGAGGTGTGCCTTGGTGACGACTTTTTGGCAGCTCAATGGAGTGACGTTGCGATAGCGATGCAAATCTCTGCATATTCATTGAAGACTCTCGTTGATGCATTTCTCCCGTTGATGTCTTCTGGTGGATCCATCGTTGGTCTTGACTTTGACAACACCGTTGCGTGGCCCGCATACAACTGGATGGGAGTTGCAAAGTCAGCGTTTGAATCAACGAGTCGCTATCTTGCAAAGGAACTCGGACCGCGAGGCATTCGTTGCAACTTGGTCGCAGCAGGCCCCATCAAGACAATGGCGGCAAAATCAATTCCTGGATTTAAAAAATTTGAAGATATTTGGGATGAACGCGCTCCCCTGGGCTGGAATGTCTCAGACCCCATTCCCGTTGCGAAGACCGTGCTTGCGCTGATGTCTGACTGGTTTCCTGCAACAACCGGCGAGGTCATCCACGTTGATGGCGGCTTTCATGCCATGGGCGCGTGACAAACAAACTGTCTCAGGCGTCGTCGCCGTATCTGCGACAACACCGAGATAACCCAGTCGAATGGTTTCAATGGAGCGACGAAGCGTTCGCTGAAGCTGAACGTACAGGGAAACCAATTCTGTTATCAATTGGTTATTCGGCATGCCACTGGTGTCATGTGATGGCTCATGAGAGTTTCGAGGATGACGCGACTGCATCAGTCATGAATCAACTCTTTGTCAACATCAAGGTTGATCGAGAAGAACGACCCGATGTAGACGCCGTTTACATGGATGCTGTGCAAGCAATGACAGGCCGAGGCGGCTGGCCCATGACCGTGTTCTGCACGCCGACTGGCGAACCTTTCTATGGCGGCACGTATTACCCACAAGAGTCATTTGTGAAGTTAATGCATGCAGTTGATGATGCATGGCGAAACAAACGCGAGGATTTGCAACAAAATGTTGATGCGCTAGTTGAAGCTGTCAGCCGAACTGCCCGCATTGCTCCTGTAGCCGAGTTCGACGCACATGAGATAGCCAACACTGCACTGCAAGCAATGACCCAGAGCTTTGATTCCCGATGGGGCGGATTTGGCTCGGCACCAAAGTTCCCTTCAACGTTTGCACTCGATCTCGCAATGCGGCTGTACCAACGGTCTCATGATGACCAACTGCTTGAAATGGTTAACACTTCTCTTGATGCAATGGCAGCCGGTGGAATGTATGACCACATTGGTGGAGGTTTCTCGCGATACAGCGTTGATGAGAAATGGTTAGTGCCTCATTTTGAAAAGATGTTGTACGACCAGGCTCTCCTTCTGCGCACATACACCCACGCATGGCTAATCGGACATCATGACCGACATCGCCAAACTGCAGAAGAAATCATGTCGTATGTCATTGACGAACTGCGCCACCCTGACGGCGGTTTCTACAGCGCAGAAGATGCTGACTCTCTTGACGAACACGGACATTCTGAAGAGGGTGCCTTTTACACATGGACCTCTCATGAAGTCACAACTGTTCTTGGGGTCGATTCTGCGGCCGCTCTCGAGTGGTGGAACATTACGGACGGTGGAAATTTTGAAGGGCGTTCAATTCCACATCGCATTCCACAAAGAGGCTCAATACAGAGATCGCCAGAGATCGAGTCCGCTCGTCATCGCCTCTTTCAACATCGTGCGACGCGCTCGCGCCCTGGCCTTGATAACAAAGTCTTGACTGAGTGGAACGCAATGATGCTGTCGTCGTTGTGTGAATCGATATCTGCATTCAATCGACCCGACTTGATTCCTATCGCCGAAAAGAATGCCCAGTTCCTGGTATCTGAATTGCGTAATGCAAATGGCGTGTGGTCACGAAGCTGGCAAGAAGATGCACAACCTCATTCACAACACAGTGCGCTGGCACATGACTTGGCACATGTTGTTGATGCATTGACTCGCATGTACGAACTAACAGCTACTCATACGTGGCTGCAAATTGCTACTGAAACCGCACACCAATTGATCGATGAATACTGGGATCCAGAACATGGCGGTTTATTCACCGTTGCATCATCATCTGAGCAACTGATTGTTCGCCAAAAAGACCTAATGGATAATGCGACGCCATCAGCCAACTCGGTAGCGGCGTATGCCTTTCTTCGCCTGGCAGCCATTACCGGTGATACGAAATTGGCAACGCACGCACACCAGATACTGGCCCTGTTGGCCCGAGTCGCGCCATCTGCCGCAACAGGTTTCTGCAATGCAATCTCTGCTTCCTTATTTGCTCAAGAAGGAGCAATAGAGATAGTGATTCCGGGAGACAACCCGACACTCCTCGCCACAGTTCGTTCGCAGTGGCTTTCGAACGCAGTCACGGTGTGGGGAGACCCCTTTGATTCGCCGTTGTGGACAGGTCGCGAAACCGGAATGGCGTACGTTTGCCGCAATCATGAGTGTCTCCTTCCGGCCCGTACTGAACAGGAATTGCGAGAACGAATCATTACCAGTTTTTCTGGTGAATAATCGATTCCACTGACCGACGAATTCGTTCAGCACTGCGACCTTGACGTTTCGGACCTTTGATTTCGTATCCAATGGCGATGGTGCCCAATATTTCGATGTGATCAGGAATCTTGAACTCTTGTCGCAACCCTGCTTCATTCGAATGAGCGAAAAACAGCGCACCTAATTTCACATCTTCTAGTGCAAGTAGAAACGTCATGGTGGCAAACGATGCATCGATGGTCCAATACGGTGCAGGCCACTTGTCACGCCCTGAGCCAAGGCCCGTTGCCCTTTTGTCCGGTTCCGAATAACGCTCGAGATACGCGGTTGGATCACACATGCTGAGAACGATGACGGGTGCGTGAAAAAGAAGCGGGAATGCAAAACCCTCACGCCGTTCGGCGGGAAGTGCGACATCCCAATACCGCTGTGTTGCTTCGTTCTCTAGCAACAGGACATGCCAGCCTTGGGATTTTCCTGCACTTGGTGCTCGGGCTGCAAGATCAATGCAAGATGAGATCACTGCAGAATCGACTGCTTGATCGGAAAATGATCTCGACATCCGACGTGAACGGACGATGTCGGCGAAGTTCACTGACTTAGACGCGAGCGCCGAGCTTGACAAGGCTTTCAGCCATGGTCCAACCATGAACAATCAACACACCGCCCTTTTTCGGATTAACGGCCTCGAACAAGGAAGTGATTTCTGGTGAGATTTTTTCTGGCTTCAACGACTCGTGGTCAAGAAAACCACTTTGACCGCCCGATGAAACGACAAACGTTTTTTCGTCATAAGTGGAATCAACGCCAAAACGTCGAGCAAGGCGGCGACCCCATGCTCGCTCTTCCCCAACGGCGCGATGCCCGAATGTAGGAATCATGTCTGAGACTGACTTCAAAGCTTCCATGCCATCGGCTGTTGCGAAGCGACTACCCACCACAACGTCCTCATCTGGGAACGCCATAAGGGCACGATGGTAGGCCTCTGTCATTAAACCTTTGAGAATTGAGTCACGCTTTGCGGTTCGCTTGATGGTCATGAGTCCGAGCAAGACACATGGCGTTCCGCCAATGCGTTCAAGAGTTGAAAAGGTAACACCGTGCAATTTGCCGTCAATACGGGCGAGGGTGCACAACACCCAATCTGTTCCGGCCTTTGCAAATTGCTCGGCTGTAAAAGACCCCTCGATGGTGAGGAACTCTTCAAACTGGGCCTCAGTGAGTGCGCTGCAGTCTTGTGTGGCAACTTCCAACGACATTGACTGGGTGACTCCCTCTGACACTCGGGCGGCACTAGTGCCGACAACAACCTTTCTATTCTGCCACTGCCAGAAGCCAAATCCTGAAATCACAGGTTATTTAGACGATTTTTACCGCATTAGAGCCAAAGGTAACGCGCAATGGCCCCAGAGCCTTCTCAAAATCAACAAGTCCCGATGGCCCAAGATCGAATACTTTGCCGCCAGCCAACTTCACCTTGCACGGCGAGGTTCCGGGAAATTCGGCGATGATTGCTTTGAGACGTTCAAGTTTTTCTGCTGTGAATCCGGACGGAAGCGACAGTTCAACTTCCGCAATTCGATCGCCCAGATTTTCAGGCACTGAAACTCTCTGCGCTGAGAAACTAGGCGGCGAATCATCACGTTGATTCAGACGGCCCGTCACAGTGATAACTAAGTCATCAGACAACAGGTGACCGTATTCGGACAACACCTTTGCAAATACCGTTACTTCAATAACTGCATCCATGTCTTCCAACATAAACGTCGCCATTTGATCGCCCTTCTTTGTAAAACGACGATTCAGACTGGACATCACTCCGCCAATCGTGACCATTCCGGATTCGCGTGCTTCGAGTTCTTGAATTGAACTAGTAACTAGTCGGCGCAGTGCGTGTTCGACCCCACGTAATGGGTGATCGGAAATGTACAGACCCAACATTTCCTTCTCATGGCGTAATTGGTCTGGCTTGGTAAACTGCATGTCTGGAATGTTTACTTCTGCGCTCCAGCCTGTTGTTGACGCGTCTTCCATTTCCCCAAAGAGCGACATCACTCCTTTTTCTTCCTCACGTCGAGCTACGACTGCAGTATCAATGATTGATTCAAAGACCATGAGAAGACCGCGACGAGGATGTCCGAATGAATCAAATGCCCCCGCTTTGATCAATGATTCAACAGCACGCTTATTGAGAGCCTGTTCCGGCGCACGTCGTGCAAAGTCATGAAATGATTCATACGGGCCATTGCGATCGCGTTCTTCTAAAATCTGAAGAACGATTCCTTCTCCAACATTTCGAACTCCGGACAATGCAAAAACAATTCGCTTCTGACCGTCAGCTGTGATTGCGGCAAAGTCTGAACGGCCTTCGTTGATATCCGGATTAGATACCGTGATACCAATTGAACGAGCATCAGCAAGGTGTACAGCTGCTTTTTCATAATTGCCCTTTACAGAGGACAACAGACATGCAGAATATTCAACGGGGAAATGAGCCTTGAGATAGGCAGTTTGATAGGCAATTAATCCGTAGCCGTATGCGTGGCTCTTGTTAAACGCATAATCTGCGAAGCCGCGAATGATGCCAAACAATTTTTCGCCTAGCGGGCGACCATAACCGGTCTTTTCGCAACCATCAACAAAAGACCCTTCTTCGGCTGCCATGGCCTTCGGATCTTTTTTACCGCAGGCCTTGCGCAAGTTGTCGGCCTGGGCAAGTGAGTAGCCAGCGAACTTCTGTGCAACACGCATCATGCTCTCCTGGTACACCATGAGGCCATACGTGTCATGGAGAACTTCTCGAGCATCTTCATGGAAGTACTCGGGCTCTTCTATGTTGTTCTTAATTTTCGCATAGGTGGTGTGCATCTTCGTGCTCATGGGACCTGGGCGATACAGCGCGATCACAGCGCAGACATCTTCAAACGCCGTAGGGCGCATCAGACGTAACAAACTCTGCATTGGCAGAGACTCAAGCTGGAAAACACCGATGGTGTCTCCCCTACCGAGCAATTCGAATGTCTCCATGTCTTCGAGAGAAATAATGTCAATGTCAAAGTCAGGGTCTGTTTGTTCTCTGATCATTTCCACTGCATCTGCAATAACGTCGAGGTTACGTAAACCAAGAAAATCCATCTTGAGAAGACCAAGTGATTCAACGGCATGCATTTCATACTGCGTGACTATTGGGGCATCATTGCCTTTACGCTGAATCGGCAGATAGTCCATCAGTGGCATACCTGTGATTACAACCGCTGCAGCGTGAATACCGTCTGATCGCTTGAGGCCTTCCAAACCTCTGGCAACTTCAACAACTTTCGCCGCAATCTCATCTGCAAGAACCAAGTCGCGAAGACCTTGAGCTTCGCGATACCCAGCTGCATGTTCGTCGCTGTATTCAAAGCAGGCTGCAAGAGGTGTGTCGCGGCCCTGTTGAAGTGCTGGCATCAGTTTGGCAATGCGGTCACCGACTCCGTATTCATGACCCAATACCCGAGCTGCGTCTCGTACAGCATTGCGAGCCTTAATAGTGGCAAATGTAATGATTTGTGCAACATGATCACGGCCATATTTTTCAGCAGCGTACTGAATCATGTGATCGCGATATCGCGAGTCAAAGTCCATATCAATATCGGGCATGCTGATTCGAGACGGGTTTAAAAATCGTTCAAACAGAAGGTCATACTTAAGCGGGTCAAGATCTGTGATTCGCAAGCAATAGGCAACAGCACAACCAGCAGCAGATCCACGACCCGGCCCCACGCGAATATTCGACTCGCGAGCGTGACGAATGAGATCCCACACAATGAGGAAGTACGCATCGAAGCCCATGTCGCTAATTGTTTTCAATTCAAAAGCAAGTCGTTCAACAACGGCTGACGGCAAGTTGTCTCCCCAACGCTGTTGAGCACCTTTCCACGTGAGGAAGGAAAGATAATCGGCAGGAGTCTTGTAATCAATTGGAATGGGGAAATCTGGAATTTGATATTCATCGAAAGTGATATCAACTTGTGCGCGTTCAGCGATGAGCAACGTGTTGTCACATGCTTCTGGCAAGTCTTTCCATACCGAACGCATTTCAGCAGCTGTCTTTAGATAGTGCTCGTTTCCTTCAAATCGAAAACGATCTTGATCGCGCATCAATGCACCGGTCTGCACGCACAACAGTGCATCGTGTGCCATGTGGTCGCTTTGATTGACATAATGCGAATCGTTAGTGGCAATAATTGGTGCACCAATTGCTCGTGCAATCTCTACTAATTTCGGATTAGTGGTTCGTTGGTTCGCGATACCGTGATCTTGTAGTTCGACAAACAAATTGTCTTTGCCGAAAATATCTTGTAATCGAGACGCCTTAGCGATTGCTCCCTTTTCGTCGCCATTCAGAAGCGACTGCAACACATGCCCACCAAGGCAACCGGTGGTTGCTATCAGGCCAGACGAGTACTTTTCCAATAGTTCCCAGTCAACGCGTGGTTTGTAGTGGTATCCCTCAAGAAAGGCGAGGCTGGATAATTGAATGAGGTTGCGATACCCCTCATTGTTTTCAGCCAACAACGTGAGGTGGTAGTACTGCTTGCGACCGCCCTCGTCTGAGCCACCGTTGTCGTCAAGTCGCCCACGGCGGGGAATGCGCTCGGAACGGTGATCATGGGCCATATAGGCCTCAGTGCCAAGGATGGGCTTGATGCCCTGCTTCGCGCATTCTTTGTAGAACTCGATGACGCCGTACATGTTGCCGTGATCGGTAATACCGAGAGCTTGTTGACCGTCGGAAACTGCCTTAGAGACTAATTCATCAAGACGAGCTGCTCCGTCGAGCATGGAGTATTCGGTATGAACGTGGAGGTGTGTAAATGACGAACCCACGAACTTTCCCGACTCCTTTTGTACTCACTGACGGCCCAAAGCTGACGAGCGAGCGAACTGCACTGCGAGTTCATAAATTAGCAGTCGGGTGTGCCCTCGGCATCAGAGACGCCAGAGAATGTCGTTTATGCCCGCTTCGCAAGCAAAGGGACCAACATTTCGTCGGCGGTTAATGATCCGTGACGGCATACCAACGCAAATGCCCCGCCATCGAGAGGTTCTTCAAAACTGACGGGCTGGTGAGCAACGAGAGCCACGTCACCAAGCCGGCGTTTCACTTCGTCACTCATGCGAGGCCCAAACCACTTTTCATCGATGACTTGATCGCCAGTCACAACCCATGCAACATCTGCATACATGGAACATGCCTCGAACAATGCGGCAGCACGTCCACGTTTTGCATGCAACCATCTGAATCGCCCTTCACCTGATTGATGGTCGACAAGATCCACAATCTCACGTGGCGGAACAATGGTGTTGTCGCCAACATGAACTTGACCATGATCTGCAGTCACTATCAGCACAGTGTCTGATGGCAATACCGACAAGATGTCTGCCACTATCCCGTCAGCAGCGCGCAACTCAGAATCATAAAAATCGCCAAAACCACGTTCGTGTGCAATCTTGTCCACTCCGTCGTAGTACGCGTACACAAAATCCTCGCCAGCATCGAGAGCCTCGCGAACCAACACCGGAATACTGCTCGCGGCGCGCCACCCCATGTGCTTCACATCAGCGAGATGGGCCAGCGTGAATCCACTTCCCTCTAATTCGCCCTTGCTAAGAACGGGAACTCGAGATCCGAGAAATGGTGGACATGGTTGGACCAAATTGGGCGGGTACCGACGGCGCAAATCACCGTTCTCGTCTCCCCACCGCAACACATTCATCACCGTGTCGCCCATATCGATGCGA
>Ga0209443_1001988_pt1 | contig 12393 bp, 11 predicted proteins | sample LauGreBMM110DCMD_2_FD_187571 | JGI IMG/M metagenome (GOLD analysis project Ga0209443, IMG submission 187571) | Freshwater lake microbial communities from Lake Michigan, USA - Su13.BD.MM110.DCMD (SPAdes) (version 2) | ecosystem: Environmental > Aquatic > Freshwater > Lake | place: Lake Michigan... | reverse complement strand
CGCACGGTGCGTGGAGCGCGTCAGCGTCTTGGACTGCGGCGGCGCAGCGCAGCGGAGCCACCGCTTTCGGGCGCACCGGTGCGGACGAAGCACGGACGCGGCCCGGACGTACCTCCGGCGGACGAAAAGCGGTGGCAAGCCACGCGCACTCCAAGACCTCGCGGACCTCGCACGGTGCGTGGACGCCTTCGTCCGTGACCACGGGTATCCGGCCCGGCGGGCGGGCGGGCGGGCCGCCCGCGCTCCAGCGCTCACACCTTCGTGCGAAAATAGGCGATGGTGCTCTCCAGCCCTTCGGCGAGCGGCACCTGCGGTTCCCACTTCAGCAGCTTCTTCGCGCGGGCGATGTCGGGACGGCGCTGCTTGGGATCGTCCTGAGGCAGCGGCCGGTGGACGATCTTCGACTTCGAGCCGGTCGCCTTGATGATCTCCTCGGCGAACTCGAGCATGGTCATCTCGTGCGGGTTGCCGATGTTGGTCGGAAGATGGGCATCCGGCCCGTCGTTCATCATCAGGCGGTAGATGCCTTCGATGAGGTCCGAGTAGTAGCAGAAGCTCCGCGTCTGCTTGCCGTCGCCGAAGATGGTGATGGGCTTGCCGGCCAGCGCCTGGCTGATGAAGGCGGGCACGACCCTGCCGTCGTTGATCCGCATCCGCGGGCCGTAGGTGTTGAAGATGCGGACGATGCGGGTGGGGATGCCGTGCTGGCGATGATAGGCCATCACCAGCGCCTCGGCGAAGCGCTTCGACTCGTCATAGCAGCCGCGCGGGCCGATGGTGTTGACGTTGCCCCAATAGCTCTCGGGCTGAGGATGGATGAGCGGGTCGCCGTAGATCTCGGAGGTCGAGGTGATGAGGAAGCGCGCGCCCTTGGCCTTGGCGAGGCCGAGCGCTTTGTGCGTGCCGAGCGAACCGACCTTCAGCGTCTGGATCGGCAGCTCGAGATAATCGATCGGGCTGGCGGGGGAGGCGAAATGCCAGACGTAGTCGACCTTGCCGGCGAGGTAGAGGAACTCGGTGACGTCCTGCTTGATGAACTTGAAATCCGGGTTGCCGGCGAGATGGGCGATGTTGTCGGTCGATCCGGTGACCAGGTTGTCGATCGCGACCACGGAATGGCCGGCGGGCGAGCAGCAGGTCGGAAAGGTGCGAACCGAGGAATCCCGCACCGCCGGTGACGACGGAGACCGGGCGATCGGAAAAGGCGGCGATGGATTTCGGGCGTTTCGTCTTCATGCGGATCCGGTGGGGGAGGATCCGCGGGACCATGGCCGTCCGGGGAGATCCGCCCGAGGGCTGGAACGTGGCACGGGGGCCGGCCTCCGTCGATGGCCGGGATCACTTCGCGCCGGCGCCGGCGAAGACGGCCGGGACCGTGCGCAGGAGGATCTTGATATCGAGCCATAGCGACCAGTTGTCGATGTACTCGAGGTCGAGCCGGACCCATTCCTTGAAATCGCTGACGTTGTTGCGGCCGCTGACCTGCCAGAGGCAGGTGAGACCGGGCTTCACGCTGAGGCGGCGGCGATGGGCGGGATCGTCGAAGCGCTTCACCTCGTGGACCGGCAACGGGCGCGGGCCGACGAGGCTCATCTCGCCGGTGGCGACGTTCCAGAGCTGCGGCAGCTCGTCGATGCTGTAGCGGCGGAGGAAGCGGCCGATGGGCGTGATGCGCGGGTCGTTGGTGACCTTGAAGACCGGCCCGGACATCTCGTTGAGCTGGGCGAGCTCCTGCTGCATCTGCTCGGCGTTGGTCACCATGGTGCGGAACTTCAGCATGGTGAACGGATGACCGTTCAGCCCGGCGCGCTGTTGCCGGAAAAGCACCGGTCCGGGCGAGGTCAACCGCACCGCGATCGCCGCCAACGCCATCACGGGCGCGGTGGCGAACAGCAGCGCGACCGAACCGGTGAAATCGATGCCGCTCTTGATCAACGCCTGCCACGACGCCTCGGGCCCCGTGCGGAAGACGAGCACCGGCTGGCCGTTCAACTCGTCGACCGTGGCCTGCGAAAGCCGCGTCTGGAAGAAATCCGCCAGCAGCCACACCTCGACGCCCTCCAGCTCGCACACCTGGATGGCCACCTCGATCTGGCTGAACAGCGCCTGGCGCGGCGAGATGATGACGGCGTTGGCCGAGGTCTCGTGGAGGAGCTCCGCGAGCCGGCTGGGCGCGGTGTCGGCGAGGTCGACCCGGGCCACCACCTCGACATCGCCGAGGGTGCCGGAGGCGATCGACCGCTCCAAGCGCACGGTGTCCTCACCGCTGCGGCCAGAGCTGCCGACCAGGATGACGCGCCTGTGGGCCGCTTGGTTGCCGCGTCGGGCGAGGTTCCACCGGCGCACCGCCTCCTCCTTGAGGAACACGATGCCGACCGCGATGGGCAGGAAGAGCAGGACCACGCCGCGCGAGACCTCGGCCTTCCGGAAGAACAGGACCGTGTTGACCACGATGGTGATCCAGACGGCGGCCTTCACCAGCTGCCACAAGGTCAGGCGGCGCGAGAAGAAGAGCGGGCGTTGGTAGTACCCTTGGAACCCGAGCAACGGCGGGATCAGCGGGACGATCACCACCAGCAGCCAAGCGTAGACGCTGAAGTCTTGGATCAGGTTCTCGTGGTCGAAGACCGGCAGGGAACGGATCCAATGCGCCAGCCAGAACGACGCGCCGAACAGCGCCGCGTCGAGCGGCTTGTGCAGCATGTTCTGAAGTTGCCGGTGTCGGCGTAGCATGGTTCGAGTGGGGTTGTGACAGGCGGAAGGCCCGATGTTAAGCCTGAATCACGGGCTGGACGGCCGTCCGGGTTCCCCCGCCGCGAGCTGGAACTCGGGGACGCTGGCCGCGACCAACCGGCTGAGCCGGAGGAACGTCGCATCCTCGTCGCCCGGGGCACAGAGCGCGAAGTAGGACACGTAGGCCCAGCGCTGGAGCACGTTCCGGGTGAGCAGGTCGCGGATCATCCAGCGGGTCCGGGTCCAATGGCTCGACGTCAGCTGGCCGTCGGCCACGAACCAGAACACATAGACGCCCGAACGTTGCAGGAGCCGGCCATCGGGCGCCGTGATGCTCTGGCTCGCGTCGAACCGCTGCACCTCCAGCGCGTACGGATGCGGACGGAGCACCTGGATATGTTCGGTCCGGCGTGACCGGATATCCCAGCCCACGCCTTTCAGGCAGAACTCGGGCTGGTGGATGCTCGTGCGGTCGCGGCCCATGAGCACGACCCGGGCGAGCGCGGCAAAGCTGCCGTCCATCGCTTGATAAGCGCCGTAACCGAAGCTCGTGTCCGGCGGAAGATTGTCGAGATCCGTGTCCGGCACCGGCTCCGATCGGCCGATGTGGCCGGGGATGATGGTGGGCAAGAACGCTTGGTTGGTCCGGGCCAGCCGACCGGAACTGCTGATCAAAGGCATCCGCACGATCTTCACGCCGGGCACCCCGATGGTCTGGTGGTCCCGCAGGCGGACGAGCAGCAGCCCGCTGACCGCCATCGACACGGCGAGGACCGCGGCAAGCGCCGTCGGGAACCGCGCGGCCCTGCCCGGGACCGGCGCGACATCACCGGGATCGACGACGGCGGCGACCTTCCCGGCGGGTTCCTTCAGCAGCCTTCCGAGCACGAGCACGCCGAGCACCGCGCCGACGTAGGTGATGAACCCGAACTTGGTCTCGACCAGTTTGCCGGCCGCTTGCCCGTAGTGGTCGCCCACCCAGAACACCACGACCAAGCGGAGCACGTTGCCCAAGAGTGCCAACGGGACCGCCGAAAGGATGATCACCGCGCGCCGCCATCCGGGCCGGAAGACGAGGAAGGCGAAGACGACCGTGATCAACAGCACCAGCGTCGCGCTGCGGATGCCGCTGCACGCCGCCACGACGTCGAACACGAATCCCTGCGGGTCCCGTGCGTCCGGCGGATGCGACACCATCGTGCCGGCCCGTGACAACGAGATCCCCAGGACCAGCTTGCTGAACCCCACCGAGATCGCGGTCGACAGCAACCGCAACTGGAACGTCAACGGGTCGGTGTACGCCGCGACCGGGATGGCGAAGACCGTCAGGAACCACGGGAACGCCGTCGCGCGCAGCCAGGCCCGGCCCCAGACGACCCCGGTCAACGCCCACGCGCCGAGGATGAACCCGAGCACCGAGAGACGGACCTGTTGCACCGTGTGGCCCACCACGTGGAGCGCGAGCCCGAGCAGGACGCCGAGGACGGCCGGCGCCCAGAGCCCCGCCGCGGACCGGAGCATCTCGGCGCGTTTGTTGAAGGCCAGGACGGCCACCAGGCCGAGCACCAGCGGGCACAGCTCGTCGCCGGTCTCGCCGTTCGCCGTCAGCCGGTACCATCCGGCCAGCCAGCCGAACATCGAGGGGCTGTCCACGTACCCGTAGCTGGAGTTGCCGACGAAGTGGAACAGCGCGCACCACGCCGCCAAAAGCACCGCCAGCACCGATTTGTGCGGCAGATCCCTCCAGCGTTGGCGGAGGACGGTCACGGATTCGCGGCGATGCCGGGCGCTGCCGAAGCCGTCTCCAACCGCGGCGCGCAGGCCGCGATGAGACGGCTCAGCTTGTCGAAAGCCGCGTCCTCGTCGCCGGGCTCGCAGACGGTGAAGAAGGAGACATAAGCCCAGCGCTGGAGCTTGTTCTCAAGGACCAAGCTTCGGATCATGCGCCACTGGCGCTCCCAATGGCTCGCGGTGCGCTGTCCGTCCGCGACGAAGTAGAACACATAGACACCGCCGATCTGCTGCCGGACGCCGTTGCGGTTCCATGTCGCGGTGGAATCGAAACGCTGGACCGGCATCGGCGCGCGCATCGCCCCGCTCATCGGGATCTCCGCCTGCGTCCGCCGGAGGATCCGCCAGCCTTGGCCTTCGAGGCAGTATTCCGGCCGGTGGATGCTCGTGCGGTCCGAGCCCATGAGCACCACGCTCACCTGGGCCTCGAGGCTGTTGTCCGCCGCCGTGTAGAGACCGCGGCCGAAGGTCGTGTCCGAAGGGAGGGTCTTCAGCTCCAGGTCGGTCACCGGTGTGGTCTGGAACGAATAGCCCGGGAGATCGGAGGGCAACGCCGCGGAATGGGTCCGGCCCGAGAGCCCTTTCTCGCCCAGCAGCGGCACGTTGGTGACCCGGACGCCCGGCATGCCGAGCCGCTGGCGGGTCTTGAGCTGCAAGAGCAGCAGACCGGTGCCGGCGACCATGGCCAGCGCGGCGAGGGCGAGATGGAGGGCGCGGCGGTTCATGCGGTTTCTGCGGGCGTGGACGGCGGGAGGTCGCCGGCCGCGACCGGCGCGGGAACGGCGGCCTTCTCCTGGAGCCAACGGCCGAACAGGACCACGCCGCCGAGCGCCACGATGAAGGTGATGAAACCGAATTTGTTCTCGATGGCCGCGCCGGCCTTCTCGCCGAACGATTCGCCGACGACGAAGACCACGACCAACCGGAACAGGTTGCCCAGCACCGCGAAGACCGGCGCCGACACGACCAACAGCGCCCGGCGCCACCCGGACCGCAGCGTCAACCAGCCGTGGACCAACGTGAGCAGCAACACCGCCGTCAGGCTGCGGATGCCGCTGCAGGCCGCCTCGACCTCGAACTGAAACCCGCGCGTGCCGTCGGGCAGCACGCTGTACACCGCGGTGCCTTCCCGGAGCAGCCGCATGTGGAGCACCTCGGTGCAGAAGCCCGTCGCCAACTGCGCCACGAGCAACCGGAGATAGAACGTGACCCCGTTGAGGTAGGCGGTGACCGGGATGCAGAACAGCAGCAATGCGAAGGGGAACACCGAGGCCCGCATCCATGCGCGCCCCCAGAAGAGCCCGGTCAGGCCGTAGAGCCCGGTCAAGAAACCGACCAACGACAGGCGCGCCTGCTGCACCTGGTAGCCGAGCAGGTGCAGCACGAGCCCCACGGCGACCAGACCCAAAGCCGGCGCCCAGGTGTCCTTCGGCAGCGGGACCAGCTGGTCGCGCCGGATCCACAGCAGCATCAGGCTCACGAACGGCACCATCATGCCGAGGCCGTCGTCGGGGTTGTTCTGGTAGAGCGGATAGAGCCACCCGAAGAGCGACGGTGAATCGACGTACCCGAAGTTCGCGTTGCCCAGAAGATGGAACAGCGCGATCCAAGCCAGCAGCGCCACGCCGAAGAACGGCTTGTGCGGCAGGCTGTCCACCAGTTTGCGGAGTTCGTCCATGTCGTGCCGGGCTGCGAAAGTCGGAGGAAGAGAATCGCCGCAGCCGGCGACCGCAAGTGGAAGTTTTCCGCGGCCGGGACCGACGACGACGAATCCGTTGAAAATCCCGGCACCTCACGCGGGGATGAAGGGAGAGATGCACACCGGATCCCGCGGCGACGAAGATCTCCTCCCGGCCCGCCCGAGCCTGCTCTCCCGGCTCCAATCGTGGGACGCGCAGGAAAGCGGACGCGAATTCATCGAGACCTACTGGCTCCTCATCTTCGACACGGCGTCGAAGGCGGGCCTCGACGAGGCGTCGGCCCAGGTTGTCGTGGAGGAAACCATCATCGCCGTGTCCAAGCCGATGCCTGGTTTCCGCAACCACCGGCCGCAAGGCACGTCCAAGGGCTGGCTGCTCCAGATCACCAGGCGCCGGATCGCCGATGCGCTGCGGAAGCGGTACCGCGACCGCGAAGGCCAACGGGCGGCCCCGACGCCCCGGCGATCGAGGCCGAGATCGCCGGCCTGTCCGATGCCCAGGACCGCGAGCGGCTGAAGCACCGCGTGGGGCCCGAGCAGTTCCAGATGTTCGACCTCTACGTCCTGCAAGGCTGGCCGGTCGCCAAGGTCGCCGAGGCCCTCGGGTTCGGCCGGATGCAGGTCTACCTCGCGCGGCATCGCCTTGGGAGCCGGCTCCGAAAAGATCTGGGGCGGCTCTCGGCGCCGCTGTCCTGAGCATCGCAAGGCGGTCCCCTTGCAGGTCGGAGGAGCAGGACCGCGCGATTTCAGCGTTCAGATCGGTGGGACGGATGTGTTGTCCTCCCAGCGAAGACTTTTGCGGACCCTCCTCGAATTGAACCGAGCCTTCGGCCTGCGAAGACTGCTCCCGGCTGTCGCCGTGGTGCTGGTCCTCGCCGCGACGGGCATCCTCTTGCGCCGGCCGACCGCGTCGCCGCAACGGACCACGGCGGTGGTGCCGGACCGGACGCCGACCGCGGCCGATATGCTCGCCCGAGCGCGACTTCTCCGCGAAGGCGCGGCTCCTGGATGGCGGACGACCGCCCTCGGTCTTTTGGCGAAGGCCGCAGCCGGCGGGCCCGTCGCCGTGCTCCGCCAAGAAGCGGTCCTCGCGCTCGGCACCGCCGACCTGCGACCGCTGCCATTCGATCCCCCCGGCCCGCCGGCACCGCTGCTGATCGACCTGCCGCGCGAACGCTACGTCGCGGCCACGCCGGAGGGCGTCGTCGTCTTCCGTTCGTTGAAGGACCACGCGGAGCTCTTCCGGCACGAGGTGGAGGTAGGACCGCTCGCCCAGTTCCTCGGCTTCAGCGCCCGCGGGCGATGGTTGTCGATGGTCGACCAGACCGGTGCGCTGCGATTCCGCCGCTGCGACCCGGACCCCGGCGCCTGGTCCTGGTCCGGTCGCGCGCACAGCATGAGCCACGCGGCCTTCAACGGCGAAGGCACCCTGGCCGGTTACACCTACGGCGGCCACGCCGACGCGGAACGTTTCATCACGCTGTCTCCCACGGTGGACATGGGACAGAAGCGCTTCATCGAGCTTCCCGGCAGGACCGGACCGTTCGCGTGGTCACCGAGCGAGACGCGCCTCGCCGTGCTCATCGAGGAACCGCCGGGGCTCGCCATCGTCGACCTCGGCCTCGGCAAGGTCTCGGTCCACCTGCCTTTGGAAGGGACGCCCACAGCGATGGCATGGTTCGGCGATGCGCGACGGGTGGTCTGCGCGACGCGGACCGGTGTCTGGGTCGCGGACACCGTCACCGGACAGGTGCAGCGGTTCGCGGAAGGTCTGTCCGGCGCGGCCAGCCTCTCGCTCGACGAATCCGACCGGGTGCTCGCCGTGGCCCGGTTGGACGGCCGGGTCCAGCTCTGGGACGTGCCGTCGCGCCGGCCGCTGGCCGCGGTCGAGACACCGGCCGGGCGGCTCGACCTGTCGCCGACCGGTCGCCAGCTCGCGGTCTACGCGCCCGGCCAGACCCGCGCGACGCTCTGGGAATTCGCCAGCCCGCGCGACGTCGTCCGCTTCTTGCCGACCACCCTCAAAGCGCTTCCCGCGGCCGACAACGCCCCTGGACTGCGACGCGACGCGGCGGGGATCTGGTTGTCGGCGTCGACGAACGCGACGTTCCGCTTGCCGTCCGCCGGCGGGACCAAAGGCTTCGCCCGCTCGCCGAACGGCGCCTGGGTGCACATCCACCTCGAGGACGGCGGGGTGCAGGAGTGGAATCTGCCGCGCCTTCAGGAACGGTTGACCGCGATGGGCCTCGGTTGGTGAGCCGGATCGCGCGGCTCACTTCGGGAGCCACTTCTCCCAGTTCTTCGCGTAGGCATCCACGTTGTCCCGGTCGACAGGCACCAACGGACTGACCTCCTTGACCGAGGGCGGGCTCTTCTTGAAGTGGACCTTGTCGAGCAGCAGCTCGATGGAGCGGTAGCCCCAGGCATGGCATTGCTGGGCGAGCAGCTTCTGCACGTGGCCGCTGCGAAGATAGGCAAGCTGCGCCGGCAAGGCGTCGACGCTGACGCATTTCACGGAGCCGGGCGCCCACTTGAGCGCGTGCTCGGTGAACAAGGGCCATCCGCCGATCATCGCCCATCCAGTGACCTCGGGGGCCGCCTGCATCACCTGCTCGACGCGGGCCGCGGCGTCCTGTGGCGTCTCCTTGTGGTAGTAGGTGTCGCGGATGCGGATCCCGGGGAACGCCTTCGCGCCTTCGCGGACGCCCTGCGACCGCTTCTGCAGGTTCGGCGCGTTCTGGTTGCCGGCGAGGATGGCGACGACGCCCTTGCCTCCCATGACCTTGGCCAGCTCGGCGATGACCTGTCGGCCGCATTCGAGGTCGTCCACGCCGTAGTTGATGAAGCGTTTCGAGGCCGGCGCATCGCTGTCGAAGGTGCACACCGGCACGCCGCCCTTCACGGCCTTGTCGATGGCATCGGTCACCTTGTTCGCGTCGCTGCAGCTGATGGCGATGCCATCGGCGCCCGCGAGCACCAGTTGTTCGATGGCCTCCGCCTGCTTCTGGGCGTCCTCTTCGTTCGGCGTGCGCCAATCGACCTTGATGCGCAGTCCGTGCTTCGCCCCGAGCTCGCGCGCGGCGTCCTCGGCCCCGACGCGCGCGACCTGGAAGACGGCGTTGCCCTGCGACTTGGCGACGAGGCCGAAGGTGTAGCTCTTGGACCCCGCGGCCTGCATGACGACAGGCAACGTGGACGCGGCGAGGAGGAACGAGCGGCGGTTCATGCGGGGCGAGGGATCAAGGGTGGACGGGGTGGGACGAGACCGGCGCAGGCCGGCAGATCAACCGATGAAGGAACAGATATATTCACAGATACCGGAGGTGACCTCGATGTCGAAGCCGGATTTCGCGGCGACATCGAAATGCTGGCCGGCACCGTGGCTGGTGACCGCGGATGCCCCGTCGAGCTTCACCGAACAGTCGCCGGCGACGATCTCCATGCGCTCGGCCTGGTCGGTGCCGAAATGGAACTTGCCCGGATAGATCAGCCCGAGCGTCTTCTTCGATCCGTCGGGGAACAGGAGGGTGTGGGAAACGACGCGGCCGTCGAAATAGACGTTGGCCTTGGCGACAGCGGTGACGTTCTTGAAATCAGCGGGGACAGGCATGCATAAAAACTGGGGGCTCCCGCACCGGATTTCAAGCGGCCGTTCGACCCCGGGTGCGAGCTTGGCCCATCGGAGCCCGATGAGGCCCCGGGCCGGCGACGGATCGGACCGCCGCCATCCTGAGCCGGAGCCATGCGGATGGATCCGGGTGGCACGGCCAACTTGGCCGTTCTCGGCGGCAACTTGCCGCCGAGTTTCGGCACCGGGAGCGCAAACACCACAGGGTGCATTCCCGGCGCACCCAGAACAGCGGGCCGGTGGCCCGTTCCACCCAGACCTCTGCTGCATCGTTCCGGCTGAGCGGCCCCACCGGGGGAAGGAGCTTGCCGACCCCGTGCCCGGATCGGCACAACCGGCGACGCAACGATGAATCCCTACGCGAGCCTTGTCGCCACTTACGCCCGCCAGTTCCGCGACGGCAAAGCCCTTCCGCTCGGCGGTTTCCCGGCAGCCGCCAACCCGCCCATCGGCGCCGGCGCGCCGACCGCGCTCATCTTCTCGCCGCACCCCGACGACGAGGGCCTCATCGGCAACCTGCCGCTCCGGTTGCGCCGCGAGGCCGCATGGGACGTGGTCAACGTCGCCGTCACCCAGGGCAGCAACCGCGCCCGCCAAGCCGGCCGTCTCGCCGAGCTCCAGGAAGCCTGCCGCTATCTCGGCTTCGGGCTCGTCCAGACCGCGCCCGATGGATTGGAGAAGGTCACGCCCAAGTGCCGCGCCGAAGACCCGTCCCATTGGCAGGGCATGGTCCGGACCATCGCCGGTATCCTCGCGTCGCACCGGCCGCGCGCGATCTTCTTCCCCCACGAGCACGACTGGAACGGCACCCACATCGGCACCCACCATCTCGTGATGGACGCGCTTGCGACGCTGCCGGCCGGCTTCGCCACCTTCCTCGTCGAGACCGAATACTGGGGCCAGATGACGAAGCCCAACCTGATGGTCGAGGCGAGCGAGCAGGATGTCGCCGACCAGGTGGCCGGCGTGTCGTTCCACATCGGTGAAGTCCGGCGGAACCCCTTCCACCTGCTCCTGCCGGCATGGATGCAGGACAACGTCCGCCGCGGCAGCGAGCTCGTCGGCGGCCAAGGCGGCGCCGCGCCAGATTTCGGCTTCGCGACGCTCTATCGCCTCCGCGCCTGGCGCGACGGCCAGGTCGAGGAGGTCCAGACCGGCGGGCGCGCGCTGTCCGTGTCCGCGGATCCGGCCGGCCTGTTCGCCTGAACCGAGGCCCGGCTTCCCAGTTGTCGGCGACGGAGGGGGATCGCGGTCGACCTGCACCCCTGCTCCGCGTTCAGCCGACCTCCACCGCCGTCGCCGCGCTCTGCGCTTGCAGCAACCGGGCGTAGAGACCGCCCGCGGCCACGAGTTCCGGATCCGTGCCGCGCTCCACCACCTGTCCGTGCCGGAGCACCAGGATCTGGTCCGCGTGCTGGATGGTGCTCAAACGGTGGGCCACCACGAAGCTGGTCCGGCCGGCCATCAACCGGTCCAGCGCCTCTTGGATCAGCCGTTCCGTCGCGGTGTCCACGCTCGCGGTGGCCTCGTCGAGCACGAGGATGGGCGCGTCCTTCAGCAGCGCGCGGGCGATGCTGATCCGTTGTTTCTCGCCGACGCTGAGACGCACGCCGCGTTCACCGACACGGGTATCGTAGCCCTGCGGCAAAGCGGCGATGAAGTCGTGGCAGTTCGCCGCGCGCGCCGCCTGCACCAGATCGGCGTCCGACGCGTCGAGCCGCCCGTACTGGATGTTCTCGCGGATGGTCCCGTTGAACAGGAACGGCTCTTGGCTGACCACCGCGACCTGGGTCCGCAGCTCGGCCAACGAAAGATCCCGGACATCGCGCCCGTCGACCAGGATCCGGCCGGCGGACCGCTCGTAGAACCGCGGGAGCAGGTTCACCAAGGTCGATTTGCCGGCACCGGTCGGCCCGACCAACGCGATCATCTCGCCCGGCGCGGCGCGGAACGAGATGTCCTTCAGCGCGAGCCGCTCGTCGCCGTAATCCGCGCAGACGCCGTCGAAGACGACCTCGCCGCGGCAACGTTTCCATCCGCCCGCGGGCGGGACGGCCCCCGGCTCCTCCGGCGCGTCGAGGATGTCGAAGACGCGTTCACCCGCGGCCCGGGCGCTCTGGAGCATCTGGTTGAGCGTGTGCAGGCGGCCGATCGGGTCGTAGAAGAGACCGAGATAGAGGACGAACTCCACGAGCTGACCCACCTGGAGAGCGCCTTGGAGGACGAGCCGTCCGCCGACCCACAACACCGCCACGACACCGGCCGCGGCCGCCCAGGTCATCACCGGGTTGTAGACCGCCCACACCTTCATCACCGTCAACGAACCGCGCCGCAAAGCGTCCGCGCGCGCCGCGAACCGCTCGTCCTCGTGCGGCTCGCGACCGAAGGACTTGATCTGCCGGACGCCCTGGAGGTTGTCCATCAGCAGGGCGTTCATCGCCGAGCTCGCCTCGCGTTGCGCGCGGTAGCGGGTGTGCGCGGTGAGCGTGTACCACAGCGCGCCGCCCGCGAGGACCGGCAGCGGCAACAACGCCACCCCGGC
>Ga0209443_1001987_pt1 | contig 12401 bp, 11 predicted proteins | sample LauGreBMM110DCMD_2_FD_187571 | JGI IMG/M metagenome (GOLD analysis project Ga0209443, IMG submission 187571) | Freshwater lake microbial communities from Lake Michigan, USA - Su13.BD.MM110.DCMD (SPAdes) (version 2) | ecosystem: Environmental > Aquatic > Freshwater > Lake | place: Lake Michigan... | reverse complement strand
CTGCAGAGGACCAAAGCCCAGGCAAAAAGTTGTTCTCACTAGCTCCCTACATTCAGATGAATCCCCGCATGGGAAATGTGCGCGAGCCGTCGACCAAGCACTACTGGGACCGCGACGTGTACACCTACGTGAGTTTTGCCGACATGCGCAGCCCCGAAGAGAAAGCCAGCGGCTGGACCGAGGAGATGGATGCGACCATGGGTCGCGGGGAGGAAGTATTTGTCTTTGAAGAGTATATGATGCGTTGCGACAGCATCATAGTCAAAAGCGCTCAAATGATCGAAGAAACGGGCGACCTTGCCACCCTTGACATGGCTGCAAAGCTCACGCTCAAGCACATGGACGGCCGCAAAGAAACCATCGAAGTACCCTACGGAGTGCGAGGCAACGAAGCCACACCGGGAGAAGCGGAGTTCGTGAACCTAGGAGTTAAGGTGCGGTTTGATGGGGTTTCTGACGAGCCCGGGCGATTCAAAATGAAGTTTTGGCGTAAGGCGCCCGAAGAGCAGGAGTTCATTCTTCTTCAAGCGTTTATCTTCCCCTACATCAATGTGCTCTGGCTGGGTGTCGTGCTCATGGCCATCGGCACCGCTTTGGCCGTTGCCAAACGAATTGCCGGACCCAAACCGGCCCCTAAGCCATGATTCATCTGGTAGGCCGAGGCCGTGTAGGCTTAGCGCTTGCCCAGTCTTTGCCTGGTGCCCAATTGCATTCGGGGCGTGAATTTAGGGGCATAAGCAGTTTAACTCCACAGGACACTGTGCTGCTTGCGGTGCCCGATGCCGCGATTGCAGGGCTTTCTAAGCAACTCGAGGGGAGCCAAGGGGTCAGGCTGCACTGCGCAGGGAGCGTAGATCTCCATGAATTAGGACCGGGATCTTGCGGGGTATTTTACCCGATGGTTTCGTTTCAAACGAGTCCTAACTGGGCTGAGGTTCCCATTTTTGCCGAGGCTTCTGACGCCGCTGCCAAGGAGGCAATCGAGACCCTCAGCGCATCCCTTGGTTGCCCTCCGGCCGTATGGACGGACTCGGCACAACGCGCGCAATACCACCTCGGAGCAGTATTTGCCAATAACTTTAGCAACCACATTGTCGCCCTGCTCCAATCCTACTGCGCTCAAACAGGGCTCGATCCACAGGCCTACGAGGCCATGGTCCGCTCGACTATTGAAGCAGCAGTAGCGGGCGACGCGAAATCCCTGCAAACAGGGCCGGCCAGCCGTGAGGACCAAATAACATTGGACCGGCACATGGATCTGCTTCCCAAGGAGTTGAGGTCCATTTATCGAGCATTAAGCCAGTCCATTCAGGGCAATTTACCATGAACTACAAAACAAAGCTGCATCAAATTAAGGCCATGGCCTTTGACGTAGATGGGGTATTTACCACCGGAATCGTGCAGCTTTTGCCCAACCAAGACCCCATACGCTCCTTTCACAGCCGCGACGGCTATGCCGTGCAGGCAGCCGTAAGACAGGGCTACCTCATCGCCGCCATAACCGGAGGAAAGTCCGAAACCGTCAAAGCCAGCCTAAAAGCCCTTGGGATTCAGGATGTGTGGCTCGCTGCCCGCCACAAAATTGAGGCCTACGAAGAATGGCTTGCTCGCTATGACCTTCGCGACGAGGAGGTTCTCTATATGGGCGACGACCTTCCTGACACCGAAGTACTTCTGCGCGCCGGACTTTCATGCTGTCCCCATGATGCAGCCCCTGAGATTCGCGCCATAGTGGACTACGTATCTCCAATAGACGGCGGTAAAGGCTGCGTCCGCGAAGTAATGGAGCAGGTCATGCGCGTTCAGGGTAAGTGGAACCTCCCGGAATACCGAAACTGGTGAATCGCATACCCTACGTTTTAAACGGAGCACTGGTTCTGGGGAGCGCATCGCCACGCCGCAGTGAACTCCTTGGAGTGCTTGGCATTCCCTTCGTCGTGCGAACCAGCGAATCAGACGAGTCCGCTCCCGACAGCTTAAATGACGCCGAAACGGTGAGTTATGTGGCCCGGCAAAAAGCAGAAGCCCTGCTGCCTAGCCTCATGCCTGGCGAGGTTTTACTCACTGCCGATACCGAGGTTTGGTTTCAGGGGCGGCGCTTTGGCAAACCGCAAGACCTGGAGCATGCAGTGGAGATGCTTCGTGAATTAAGCGGTCAGACTCACAAAGTAATCACAGCAATCTGGGCAACCGACGCAGTGACTTGGTCGAGCGCCCAATCCACTGCCTTGGTAACGTTTAAATCGGTGGACGACGGATTTATCAGGTACTATGTGGAGCACTTTAAGCCCCTAGACAAGGCCGGTGCCTACGGTGCTCAAGAATGGTTTGGCCACCTGGCCATAGACCGAATAGAAGGGACTTTTGACAACGTGAAGGGGTTACCTCTCGATGCCGTAGTTGAGGCATTACAGCCCTGGCTGGAGTCCGCATAAGTCGATATTTTGTGCGATATTGCGCGCTATGATACGCGCCCTTAGTCCACTTATTTTCCTAATTGCCGCACTGGTTTATAATGTGCTGTTGTACGGCGACAGGAGCCTTGAGGGCAGTAATCAACTCATCCTTTTGGCCTCGGCGGGAATCGCCGCCATTTTGACGCCTAAAAATCGTAAAAAACTACTTTGGCAGGGGATTCAAACGACTATTTCTGACTCGAGCAAGGCCATTTTAATACTACTCATGGTGGGCGCCTTGGCCGGAGCATGGATGGTCAGCGGAATCATACCCACCCTCATCGTTTATGGCCTTAAAATTCTCAGCCCAAATACGTTTTTGCTTGCGGCTGCCGTTTTATGTTGCTTGGTTAGCCTCGCAACGGGCTCCTCTTGGTCCACTTCCGCAACCATTGGTATCGCCTTCATGGGAATTGGGAAAAGTCTTGGTTTGCCGGCGGGATGGATTGCTGGAGCCGTGGTTTCTGGAGCATACTTTGGCGACAAAATGTCCCCAGTTAGCGACACCACCAACATCGCAGCCACCATGGCTGGTGCGGAGCTTACGGACCATATTCGCCACATGATTTGGACCTCGGGGCCTGCCATTCTGATAGCTTTATTGGTTTTTGGCATTAAGGGGTTGTCTGCTAACGATGTCGGCGACCTCAGCCAAGTTGCCCAGATTACCGAATTACTGAATGCTAAATTCACCATAAGCCCTTGGCTTTTGTTCGTTCCCTTGGCAAGTATCGCCCTAATTGTACTCAAGGTTGACGCCCTTGCCGCGATGGGAATTGGAACGCTCGCCGGCGCCTTGGCCGCCAACTTGGTTCAGCCTCAAATTATTGCAGAAATAGCAGGGCACAACGGGCCTACGGCCTGGTATGAAGGCAGCATGCAGGCCCTGTATGGCAGCAGCCAAATTTCCATCGACCATCCTGTACTCTCGGAGCTGCTCAAAGGCAAAGGAATGTCGGGCATGCTGGGCACCGTCTGGTTGATTCTTTGCGCCCTGACCTTTGGCGGAATAATGGACGCTGCTGGTTTTTTAAATACCCTGACGCATGCGCTCCTGAAATTTGCACGCGGCACTGCGGGCCTCATTGGTGCAACTCTTGCATCTTGCGGAATTCTTAACCTAACCGCCTCAGACCAATACCTAGCAATTGTGGTACCTGGAAGGATGTTCAAAAAAGCCTATGAAGATCAGGGACTCAAGCCCGAGAACCTTTCTCGTGCCTTGGAGGACTCGGGCACCGTTACCTCTGCCCTCGTGCCCTGGAACACCTGCGGTGCCTACCAAAGCAGCGTCTTGGGCGTTGCCACCGGCGACTATTTTATGTACGCTATTTTCAATTGGACCAGCCCGCTCATCAGCATGCTGCTCGCCCTGACGGGATGGAAGATTACCAAAATTTCTTCTGACGCATCCATAAAACCATAGATGCAGCCACAAGGGCCATCAGAATCAGAACCATCGGATAGCCCCAAACCCAATTCAATTCGGGCATCGATTTAAAGTTCATGCCATAAAGCCCAACAATGAAGGTAAGCGGCATGAAAATCGCTGAAAAAACGGTCAAGGTTCGCACCACCTCATTGGTTCTCTGACCCACTGAGGACAAATAAAGATTTTCTAGAGAATCCAAAAGACTGCGTTGGGAATCCGAGCGCTCGTAAAGTGCCTGAATTTTACCCCGAACGTCCCGCAGATAGGGACGATTTTCACCTTTAATTAGTGGATGAGTTGACGACTCTAAAGAACCCATGGCTTCTCGCAAAGGGGTCAAGCGACGGCGCACCTGACCCAGTTGCTTCTTAATATTTAAAATTCTTACTACCACACGCTGACTGGGGCGATGTACTAACTCTAATTCCAGCTCCCTAAGTAAGTCCTCAAGGTGCTCAAAATACTGGTTATAAGGCTTTAATGCTGCGTCGACAAGGCGAATGAACAAATAGTCTGGTCCTTTAGATCGAATCAATCCGAGGTTACTTTCGATACGGCTTGATACCTCTTCAAAAATTTCTCCGAATTGGAGCGATATAACTCCGTTTTGGTGCAGGACCAATCCCAATTGACTGAACTCGCATTGGTCGAGATGATCCAATTTAAGTGCATGCATATCAAGGTAAATCTCCTTAGGGTATTCCTCAAAATTTGCTCTGGCGTCCGCATCGAGCAGATCCATAGCAACGTGAGGATGAAAACCCCAGTCAGTAACCCATGCACGCAGTAAACTTGGTTTAATTGGCTGTGCAATTGAAATCCAGCGGACGAATTCTGATCCTTTTAAGTCTGGGCAGTTATCGCCATTGGGCCCGCTGCTGGTCTGCACCCGCTCTAATCCATAGTCGATAATCAAAGGCATGAAATGAAGGTACGTCTTAGTCCGTACTTTTGCGCCCTATGCCAGCACTCAGCATCGTTATTCCGGCCTACAACGAAGCCGCCACCATTCATCTAATTCTGGATAAAGTCCGCGACTGTGCCCTGCCCGAAGGATGGACCAAGGAGTTAATCGTAGTAAACGACTGCAGCAAGGACGCCACCGAAGAAGCCATCGAGCGCTACGCCGCAGCCAACCCCTCATTGCCCCTGACCTACCGCAAGCATGAAGTCAACAAGGGCAAGGGTGCTGCACTGCACACCGGAATCGCCCTAGCTACTGGGGACTATGTAATCATTCAAGACGCCGACCTAGAGTACGACCCCAGCGAGTACGTGACCCTCCTGAAGCCCATCATCAACGGCCACGCCGACGTGGTATACGGCTCGCGATTCATGGGTGGCAATGCCCACCGAATTCTGTTTTTTTGGCATTCCCTTGGTAATGCATTTTTGACTTTTTTGTCGAACATGTTCACCAACCTGAATCTGACCGACATGGAAACCTGCTACAAGCTTTTTAGGCGCGACCTGATCCAGTCACTGAACCTTCGCGAGAATAGATTCGGATTCGAGCCCGAGGTCACGGCAAAAATCGCCAGGATTCCCAAGGTTCGTATTTATGAAGTCGGAATCAGCTACTACGGCCGAACCTTTGAAGAAGGTAAAAAAATTGGTTGGAAGGACGGGGTTCGCGCCATCTACTGCATCCTTAAGTACGGAGCATTTCGAGCCAAGTAGGCCAGGGCTCAAGCGAACTTAAAGCAAACCAAAGAAGTCTAAACTAAAAAGGGCCGCCCCAAAGGGCAGCCCTACTTTTTTGCGTCCTGATCGGCTACTTGACCTCTTCGAAGTCCACGTCGGTCACGTCGTCATCGGCCTTGCCCGCAGCGGCACCGTTCCCGGCACTGCCCGCATCACCGCCGTCTTGCTGCGCCTTGTACATCTCTTCAGAAGCGTTTTTCCACGCTTCGTTGATTTGCTCCATCGCGGCATCAATAGCGCTAATTTCTTGGCTTAAATGAGCCTTCTTTAGGTTGTCAAGCGACTCCTCAATGGCAGACTTCTTGTCGCCAAGCTTTTCGCCGAACTCGCTGAGCTGCTTCTCGGTCTGAAAAATCATTTGGTCTGCTGCGTTGAGCTTATCCGCACGCTCTTTGGCGACACGGTCGGTATCGGCATTGGCCTCAGCTTCCTTCTTCATGGTCTCGATTTCTTCCTTACTCAGGCCGCTCGAGGCCTCAATGCGGATTTTCTGCTCTTTGCCCGTCGCCTTGTCTTTGGCACTGACGTGCAAAATTCCGTTGGCATCGATGTCAAAAGTTACCTCCACCTGCGGGACGCCGCGGGGAGAAGGCGGGAGTCCGTCAAGGTGAAAACGTCCGATGGTCTTGTTGTCTTTGGCCATGGGGCGCTCGCCCTGAAGAATGTGGATCTCCACACTCGGCTGGTTGTCGCTTGCCGTGCTAAACACTTCAGACTTCTTGGTTGGAATGGTGGTGTTGGACTCAATCAGTCGCGTCATCACGCTACCCATCGTCTCAATACCGAGTGAGAGCGGAGTTACGTCGAGCAGAAGCACGTCCTTAACATCTCCGGCAAGAACTCCACCCTGAATGGCCGCACCAATGGCAACTACTTCGTCGGGGTTCACGCCCTTATTGGGCTCCTTACCAAAGAATTTTTTAACTGCTTCCTGAATCGCTGGAATCCTAGTGGAACCTCCAACCATGATGACCTCGTCAATGTCGCTGGTGCTCAGTCCGGCATTCTTGAGTGCGTTTTTGCAGGGGTCGATGGTGCGCTTGACCAAATCCGCCACAAGGCGCTCAAACTCCGAACGGCTAAGGTTGCGCACAATGTGCTTGGGTCCGCTGTCGGTAGCCGTGATGTAGGGCAGATTGATTTCGGTAGAAGTCGTGCTAGAAAGCTCGATTTTAGCCTTTTCGGCAGCTTCCTTGAGGCGCTGAAGGGCCATAGCGTCCTTGCGCAAGTCAATGGATTCCGTAGCCTTAAACTCGTCAGCAAGCCAGTTGATGATGCGGTCGTCAAAGTCATCGCCACCGAGGTGGGTATCGCCGTCGGTAGACTTTACCTCAAACACTCCGTCGCCCAACTCCAGAACCGAAACGTCGTGGGTTCCACCACCGCAGTCAAATACGACAATCTTCATGTCGCGGTTCATTTTGTCGATGCCGTAAGCCAAGGCGGCAGCCGTAGGCTCGTTGATTATGCGGCGCACCTTTAGACCAGCGATTTCACCAGCTTCTTTGGTAGCCTGGCGCTGCGCATCGTTAAAGTAGGCTGGAACCGTAATAACGGCCTCGTCTACCGTAGTACCGAGGTAGTCTTCGGCAGTCTTCTTCATTTTCTGAAGAATCATCGCAGAAATCTCCTGAGGCGTGTAAGCGCGGTCGTCAATCTGAACGCGCGGAGTGTTGTTGTCTCCTTTAACCACCTGGTAGGGCACGCGACCGATCTCTTTCTCGCAGTTTGCATAGGTCTCGCCCATAAAGCGCTTAATAGAGGCGATCGTTTTCTTGGGATTGGTAATGGCTTGGCGCTTGGCCGGATCACCCACCTTGCGTTCTCCGCCGTCGACGAATCCAACCACCGAAGGGGTGGTGCGCTTGCCTTCTGAATTGGGAATAACAACAGCTTCGTTGCCTTCCATAACTGCGACGCAGGAGTTGGTTGTACCTAAGTCGATTCCGATAATTTTACCCATGATGTATTGTTCTTTGGATTTATTTCCCGGGTTAAAAACAAGCACTGTACCAGGCCATTCCTAGGGACTTTTTTATGACAAAATCAGACAGAATGTCAGCGACTATAGGGCTTCACCGCCTTTTTGACGCGGAATTCTTAGCCAGAAAGGATTCAGAGGGTCTAGAAGCAGCGGTCCCAGGTACGCTGCGGACCACAGGCGCAGGTATCTCCAGCCGAAGCGCGACCAAACTGAAGGGCACAAGTAAGATTGCTGTTGCCCAAACTATCAAGCGAAGTATTCGATAAGCCTAGGTAGGGCTTAAAAATACTAGTCTTGCTCGCGAAAATCCCGGCTCCGCCGATAATGTTGGTAAAAAACGGAGGGTCTTGGTTGATGCTGTTCGAGGGCTGCGAAACCGAAATGTAGGTCGCCAAAGCATCGCTGCCGGCACTTAGGTAGAGATCCATTCCGCGAAACCATCGAATCGTCCCTAGCGGTGCGGCCGGTATCGACGCGCGTAAAAAATTATAGAAACCACGGTAGTCTAAGGTGGTCGACACTATAGAGGTGCCTCCAACCAGACTGCCTCCGGTGATGTAGGGCAAGGGGTATCGTATCACCCTTTGAACGGAGTCCTGTATGCTTCCGTAGGCCATCTCCATGTAGCGAAAGTCGACATAACCCTGATAAATACGAGCGTTTTTAGTTTGATTCCACTGAATAAGGTATCCGTTTTTGGAGGCGATAGACAACTTCTGAAGCCCAAAATAGCTGGGCTGCTTTAAACGAATGCTGTCTACGCAGGGAGTGCTTGACCGAGCAATAATGGCACTGCCCGGGGATTCACGAAGGGTAATTTCGTAGCTGTAGTCCGTGCGGCTAGGATTTTGAGAAAAACCGGGGCGTACCAGTCGGTAAACCCGATGACCGACGCTGGTGAACAAACCAGGTTCTTTGGGGATGTCTGCGGTTTCGGTGTAGGTATCGGTAAAAATTACGGCTCCAGCAGGGCCCAAAGCACGGAGTTCCACCACAAGGTTTGGGTAGTACAGCGAGTCCGGGTGATTCATGCCGCCAACCGGGCCGTCTGCGCCAAGGTAGCTGCGGCCAACCCGCACGTACTGCGTATCGCTTTTGGGATTCACTATTCCATAAACTACCGGAATCCGCTCAAAGTCGGCGGTGACGTCGAGGGTGTTGTCGCAAGAGGCCAGTGCAAAGGCTGCAAAGGCAGCAAAGGCAGGAATTAGGTAGGTCCGAATCATCGAGCCCAAAGATAGCATTGTGTGGCACTCGACTACCTTTGCATTATGTCAACCCAAAAAAAGTCTGGCCCCGAGGCCTTTAAGAAGGTTACCACCCTCTCCCTGGCGGAACTCAAGCACTCGGGAGTGCGCATTTCAATGCTCACAGCCTACGATTTCACCTTTGCCCGCCTGGTGGACTCCGCCGGAGTTGACGTGATTCTCGTGGGCGACTCCGCAAGCAACGTGATGGCCGGCCACGAGACTACCCTTCCCATTACCCTCGACCAAATGATTTACCACGCATCCAGTGTGGTCCGCGGAGTAAATCGCGCCCTTGTGGTAGTGGATTTGCCCTTTGGAAGCTACCAGGGCAATCCCAAAGAGGCCTTGAATTCCTCCATTCGCATCATGAAGGAGTCGGGCGGACACGCGGTCAAGCTCGAGGGCGGCATTGAAGTGGCCAGCACCGTGGCGCGCATCGTGCAGTCGGGCATTCCGGTTATGGGTCACCTCGGACTCACCCCCCAAAGCATCTATCAGTTTGGAACCTACGCCGTTCGGGCCAAAGAAAAGTCAGAGGCCACAAGGCTTTTAGAGGACGCCCTTGCACTTCAAGAGGCCGGTTGCTTTGCCCTGGTTTTAGAGAAAATTCCGGCTGCTTTAGCCGCCAAAGTCACGGCTTCGCTGCGAATTCCCACCATCGGCATTGGTGCAGGAGGCGATGTCGACGGCCAGGTACTCGTGCTGCATGACATGCTGGGAATGAACACCGAATTCAATCCGCGTTTTTTGCGGCGCTACGCGCAGCTGGGCACCTTGATTCCCGAGGCGATACGCCAGTACGTCAGTGACGTGCGGGACCAAAAATTCCCCAACGATCAGGAACGCTACTGATGCAAGAACCCCGCGTGCTTTGGGAGGACAACCACCTTCTGGTAGTTTTTAAACCCGCAGGGCTTCTCGTTCAAGGAGACGAGACCGGCGACCCCACCCTGCTGCATTGGGCTGCGGCCGACGTGGCACGACGCTTCAACAAACCCGGTAAGGCTTTTATAGGCCTCCCCCATCGGCTTGACCGGCCAACCAGCGGCATCGTAGTGCTTTGCAAAACCTCAAAATCACTGGCGCGCATGAACGCCCTTTTTGCAGACCGCGGCATCAAAAAGACCTACCAATGCATCGTTGAGGGTCATCCCACAGAGTCCTCAGGCCGCCTTGAGCACAAACTTTGGAGGGACACAGCCAAAAAGAAATCCTTTGTCTCAACCCGCAAAGACGCCCAATCGGCTGTGCTGAACTACAGCCTAATCGCCGCAGGAGACCGGTACAGCCGACTCGAGGTAGACCTCGAAACCGGACGCCACCACCAGATTCGCTGCCAGATGCAGGCCATGGGGCACTCCATCAAGGGCGACCTTAAGTACGGAGCCAAACGGCCCAATACCGACGCCGGAATCGACCTCTGCGCCCAGCGCATTCAGTTTGCGCATCCGATCAGCAACAACCCCATCGATGTTTCGGTGGAACCTGGTTTCTCCATTCCCATTTAGTTTGAACGTCCCCTCCCTGCGTAAGCAGGTTCCGCTGCGGACTTTGACCGAACCCACTAGCCCTATTTTTTACCGCTCCGTATGCTGAAAAATCCCCCTAAAGCAGGAACATTCGTACCTTTCTGACCATGCACGGCACCTTCCCGTTCAACCTAAGCCCCATGCGGCGCGAACCCTCCCACCGCAGCGAGATGGTCAACCAAGGGCTCTTTGGTGAAGTATTTGAAGTACTTGGCCAGGATCAGGAATGGACGCAGGTTCGCCTAGGGCACGACGGCTACGAGGGCTGGGTTCTGCAGCATCAAGTCGCCGAAATAAGCCGAGAATCCTACCGAAAACAGGTGGATCTGCCCCAAGCAGTGGTCGCGAGCACCGTGGATTTAATAGACCACGTGCAGCCTTTTAAGAGCCGCAGCCTTGTAGCGGGTTCCTTTCTGCCCTTTTTAAAGAACGGCAGCATTGAGCTAGCTGGCGAATCCTACTCCTTTAACGGAGCCATTGCGGACCAAAGTGCCACAGGAGCCTCTGCGGTGCGCTACGCCTTTAGCTTTTTAAACTCAGCCTACCTCTGGGGCGGGCGCAGTGCCTTTGGCATCGACTGCAGTGGCCTCACCCAGGTTGCCTTCAGAATGGCCGGCATCAATCTGCTTCGCGACGCAAGCCAACAGGCAAACCAGGGCAGCCTGGTCAACTTTCTCGAGGAATCGCTCGAAGGCGACCTAGCGTTTTTTGACAACGAAGAGGGACGAATTACCCATGTGGGAATCGTACTCAACGACCACCGAATCCTGCACGCCAGCGGGTCGGTACGCGTCGATACCCTAGACCCGAGCGGCATTTATAATTCCGACTTAAACAAGCATAGCCACCGACTTCGATTGCTAAAACGCCTGGTTTAAGTGCCTAAAGACGCTCGGATTTTTACCAGCGCTGCCGTCTGGGTCGCCGCGCTTGGCTACTTCGTAGACATATACGACCTGCTTCTTTTCAGTATCGTTCGGGTACCCTCGCTCCAAGAGCTGGGCGTCGCGAATTCTTTTGACAGCGGACTCGTCATTATAAACGTACAAATGCTCGGCCTAATGCTCGGAGGAATTCTTTGGGGCGTCCTGGGCGACCGACTGGGCCGTACGAGGGTTCTCTTTATGTCAATCCTCCTTTATTCCCTGAGCAATTTTGCCAACGGACTCGTGCAGAACGAACTTCAGTATGCCATCGTGCGCTTTATAGCCGGAATAGGCCTCGCCGGAGAGCTCGGCGCAGGAATAACCCTGGTTAGCGAGCTTCTGCCTGCGGCCAAACGGGGCATCGGCACCTCCATGGTCGCGGGCATTGGTCTTCTCGGGGCCGTCGCTGCATTTTTTGTGGCTCAAGCCGTAGAATGGCGTGCCGCCTACTTTATTGGAGGCGGAATGGGCATTAGCCTGCTCCTGCTTAGACTCCGGGTATTGGATTCCGCATTGTTTCACCAAACGGTTGCGCGAACCGGCGTCACTCGGGGCAACTTCTTTCAGCTGTTTCGCAAACGAGAGCGAGCAATGCGCTACCTGCGCAACGTACTCATTGGCTTGCCAACGTGGTTTGTGATTGGCATACTGGTTAGCTTTTGCAAAGAATTTGCCGTGCATCAGGGCATTACTGAGTCGGTTGACCCGGGGCGCGGAATCCTCTATGCCTACGCGGCTATTGCTGCCGGAGACCTCGCAAGCGGACTCCTGAGCCAGCTCCTTCGGTCGCGCAAAAAGGCGCTCTATGTGTTTTATGCAATTACCGCACTGGGCATGCTCCGGTTCTTCACGGCTTCTACCGCCATCGAACTCTATTGGGGCTGCGGAATCATGGGCTTCGGAACCGGCTTTTGGGCCCTTTTTGTCACCATCGGGGCCGAAAGCTTCGGGACCAACCTTCGAGCCACCGCCGCGACCACCATCCCCAACATGGTTAGGGGTTCGCTCACCGCCATATCCGCACTTTTTCTCTGGCTAACCGCCCAAACGGGCTACCTGCAGGGCGGAATTTTAACGGCCCTCATTGTCTTTGCCATCACCCTCTGGGCCGCAGCTGGAC
>Ga0209443_1001986_pt1 | contig 12401 bp, 10 predicted proteins | sample LauGreBMM110DCMD_2_FD_187571 | JGI IMG/M metagenome (GOLD analysis project Ga0209443, IMG submission 187571) | Freshwater lake microbial communities from Lake Michigan, USA - Su13.BD.MM110.DCMD (SPAdes) (version 2) | ecosystem: Environmental > Aquatic > Freshwater > Lake | place: Lake Michigan... | reverse complement strand
TTTTAGAAAATCAAATTTTGCCCATGTACTACGATAACTACGATTTGTGGTTAAAAATAACTAAAAACGGAATGAGAGATGTTCGTTGGCAGTTTGATAGCAATAGAATGGCACAAGAGTATTATGAAATTTTGTATAAATAGTAGTGTACCATAAAATATTTAACTGCAAATATTTTTTCTTTGTGGTTTTTTTATTGAATTTGTAACCCCTTTTTTACCAATCCTAATAAATACTTTACCACTTCTTAGCAAAACCAAATGCAGAACAAATATCATTGACTGGTAATGCAGAAATTGAAAAGATTTTAGCTATCGATAAAAGTAAAATGGCATCTTCGTTTGGTTATTCAAGACTATGGTGGTATATGCCTGACATTAGTATCTTAGCAGTTTTTGGGTATTATAAACTACAACAATTACAAGATAATAGAAACGTAACTAAAAAATAAGGGCTCCGATTAAATCGGAGCCCTAAAAGGTGTTGAGATGATGATATTATTATCCTACAACAGTTACATTAACTGCGTTCATTCCTTTTTTGCCTTCTTGCAATTCAAATTCTACTTTGTCACCTTCTTTAATGTCGCCGTTTAAGCCACTAATGTGTACAAATGTTTCTTTGTTAGAATCATCATGCTTGATAAAACCGAATCCTTTTTCAGCATTGAAAAACTTTACGGTGCCTTGTTGTGTGTCCATTTTAATTGTATTTATTTTTTAATGGTCGCAAAGATATACTTTATTTTATTAATAGCTACTTTATTTTCTATTTTACGTTTATTTTAGTAAATCAGCAGTAAAAAAGGACCCCATTTAGCTTCAATCTATCTAAACAAAACAGGCAAATTTGATAACAAAGTACAAAAAAGTCAACAAAAAATATTGACTTTGTATAGTATAGCTTTATTATTCAACTAGTTAACTAGTTAGGCCTCTTGCTCTTGATAACTCTCAATTGGCTCACAGGTACAAACTAAATTTCTATCTCCGTAGGTATTATTAACCCTGCTTACGCTTGGCCAAAATTTATTGGCACTTACATAAGGTAACGGGTAGGCTGCTTGTTGTCTGGTGTAACTATAGTTCCATTCATCTGCACAAATAACTAATTGTGTATGAGGTGCATTTTTAAGTGGATTATCTAATTTATTGGAAACCCCATCTTCAATTGCCTTTATTTCTGCTCTTATGGCTAATAATGCATCGCAAAAGCGGTCTAACTCTCCTTTATCTTCACTTTCAGTAGGCTCAATCATAATGGTACCTGCCACCGGAAAACTAAGTGTTGGTGCATGAAAATTAAAATCCATCAAGCGTTTTGCAACATCTTCTGCCTCAATACCTGCACTTATTTTAAAAGGGCGTAAATCAACAATAAACTCATGGGCACAAGTTCCATTTTTACCACTGTACAAAATTTTGAAATCATTTTCTAATCTTGTCTTCATGTAGTTAGCATTTAAAATAGCCATTTCGGTACTACGTTTTAAACCTTTAGCACCAAGCATTTTTATATAAGCGTAACTAATTAATAAAATACTTGCACTGCCGTAAGGTGCAGCACTAACAGCTGTACCAATACCCGGTAAATACGGAGCTAATTTTTCATTTACACAAATTGGGCCTACGCCTGGTCCTCCGCCACCGTGTGGTATAGCAAATGTTTTATGTAAATTTAAATGGCAAACATCTGCACCAATATTTCCAGGGCTTGTTAAGCCAACTTGGGCATTCATGTTTGCACCATCCATGTAAACCATACCTCCGTTTACATGTATTAGTTCACAAATTTCTTTTATGCTTTCTTCAAAAACGCCGTGAGTACTAGGGTAAGTTATCATTAAGCCAGCAAGTGAATCTTTATACTTAAGTGCATTTGCTGTTAAATCTTCCACATCAATATTACCTGCTTCATCGCATTTGGTAACCACCACTTTAAAACCAGCCATAACAGCACTTGCAGGGTTTGTGCCATGTGCACTTATTGGTATTAAAATAATATTTCTATGTTGATCATTCCTTGCAGCATGGTAGCCACGTATTGCTAACAAACCAGCATATTCGCCCTGTGCTCCACTGTTTGGTTGTAAAGAGGTAGCAGCAAATCCTGTTATGTTACTTAACCAGCTTTCTAGCTCTGTAATTATTTGTTGGTAGCCTACCCATTGTGTGCTTGGTGCAAAAGGGTGTATACTACTAAATGCTGGCCAGCTTACCGGTATTAATTGAGTGGCTGCATTCAACTTCATGGTGCAACTACCCAAACTAATCATGGAGGTATTTAAACTTAAATCTTTATTCTCTAAGGATTTTATGTAACGCAACATTTGGCTTTCGCTTCGGTGGCTATTAAAAACGGGGTGTGTTAAAAATTCACTTGTTCTTGTAAGTGAAGTTGGAATATGTGTAAGCGTATCTTCAAAATTAATCTCAAACGCTACTGGGTCGGTATCGTTTTCAAAACTATTAATTACATCAAATAAATCTTTAGGTGTTGTGGTTTCATCTAACGAAATAGTAAGGGTATTAGCTGCACCATAAAAGAAATTTATTTGCTGACGCTCAGCTTTTTCTTTTATTGCTGATGCATTAGTTGCTTTAATAGTAATGGTATCAAAGAAATTTTTATTTACAACCTCAACCCCACGTTGCTCTAATGCTTCAGCTAAAGTTTGTGTTAATAAAGCAATACGTTTTGCAATCGTTTTAATACCATCTGGCCCATGATAAACTGCATACATGGCACTCATATTTGCTAATAAAGCTTGTGCGGTGCAAATGTTACTAGTAGCTTTTTCTCTACGAATATGCTGCTCCCTTGTTTGCAAAGCCATACGTAAGCAACGATTGCCTTGTACATCTACACTTACGCCAATAATACGGCCTGGAATATTTCGTTTAAATTCATCTTTAGTGGCAAAAAAAGCTGCATGTGGGCCACCAAAGCCCATAGGTACGCCAAGGCGCTGTGCTGTTCCAATGGCAACATCTGCACCCAACTCTCCTGGAGGGGTAAGTAAGGTAAGTGCTAACAAATCGGTAGCCATTATTACTTGTGTATTTACAGCATGTGCTGCTGCAATAAAGTTTTTATAATCTTCTACACTACCCAAATTATTAGGGTATTGTACTAAGGCACCAAAATAGGTTTCATCTAACGCCGCTGTTTTATAATCGCCAAAAACAACTTCAACATGTATAGGTGTTGCTCTAGTTGCAATTACTTCTTTGGTTTGTGCAAACGTATTATTATCTACAAAAAACTTAGGTGCAGTAATATGGTCGGTATCTTTATTTTTATGGTTGAAAAGCATGGCCATTGCTTCTGCGGCTGCCGTGCCTTCATCTAACAAACTTGCATTGGCAATAGGTAAGCCAGTTAAATCGCTTACCATAGTTTGAAAGTTTAACAAACTCTCTAATCTTCCTTGTGCAATTTCTGCTTGGTAGGGTGTGTATTGTGTGTACCAGCCTGGGTTTTCGAAAACAGTACGTAAAATAACGCTAGGCACAATTGTACCATAATATCCTTGTCCAATATATGATTTAAACACTTTGTTTAACGCCGCTGTTTGTTGCAACTGCGTTAAATACTCAAACTCACTCATTGGGTTGCCCGTAGCTAAGGGTTGTCGTAAACGAATACTTGCTGGTATTGTTTTTGCAATTAACTCCTCAATGCTTTTTGCTCCAATGGTTTTAAGCATTGCATCCGTTTCGGCTTGGTTTGGTCCAATATGCCTACCAATAAATTCGTTGTGTTGTTGTTCGAAAATTGTCATAAAAAAGAAATAAATTTTATATGCTAAGAAGGTAGGCTTTTAATCAACTTAAGTGGCACCCAATTTATATACCTATTTTAGAAGTATATACTCCTAAAAACAAGTATTGATTGAGCCTTTACTTAATCATAATTTTAAACCTTAAAGGTATAACAACCTTGTAAGAAAAATGTTGCGAAAAAGTGTGATTTTATGAGTGTGGAAAAGTGAGGGGTAAGTATAGGAAAAAGAAAGATTAAGTATCTAAGCTATAACTCTCAACTTTCTCAAAACCAATTTACTCATAAACCGCCAACACAGGCACTTTGCTTTGGTAAATCATTTTTTTAGTGTGCTGCGTTTTAAACAAACGTTCGAAAAAACTATGGTGCTTTGGAGCAATACTGATCACATCAATATCCTTATCCTAAGAAACCAACTCTACTGACGCAGATATGCCGCTTAAGTTTTGTGGTAAAACTATACTTGCCCTCAAAAAAAGATTTTTGAGAAAAGCTAGTTAGGCCTTTAATCATTTAGAATAAGCTAGGCACAAATATGCTGCACTGCTTTTTTCTGGCCGCATTTTTGCAATGGAATGCGTGTGTAATAAACAAATATTTAAAAAGCGCATCTTTATTTTTTTGCCGTATGAAGCATCGGTTTTTAACGCTTTACTTAACATTTGTATTAGCAACACACTTGTTTTATAAAGTAGATTTTAGAAAAGAAACTATTTATTTTTTTTATCGTAAGTAATCGTGTTCTTATGGCTTCTTTCGGGTATTGCTTTGTTCACTTTTTCAATAAATTGATTTCCTTTTTTTGCTTTTTTTACAAGATCAAAAGCATCATAAAGTTGACCTGTTGCTGTATAAGCTTCATATTTTAATTTGCTTCCATCAATATTAATTACTTGAAATAGTTGTGTGTTTTCGGCAATCCTATCTAATTGTGCATCTGCATAGCCATTCCATAATCCTTCGCTTAAATTATACATTTTACCTCCACTTACGGATACAACATAGACGGTGGCTCCATTTCTTGTATTTACGCCGGTAAGTGAATTCTTTGTTTTAGGCGATTGTCCTCGGGTATACGTATGGTCGTGCCCTGTTAAAACTAAATCTACTTTGTATTTGTCAAATAATGGCTTCCATAAATCTCTTAATTCCTTATTATCTCTATCATTTGCTCCTGAAAAAATAGGATGATGAAATGTGATTATCGTCCATTTATTTGGATTATTTAATAAAACAGAATCTAACCAAGGTACTTGTTCTTTTCGTAAACGGTTACTATTTAAAGAAATTATACGTGCATCTTGATAGTCGAAAAAATATACAGTTTCCTTGAGTTGTTCAGGGCCATTTTGAGGTAAGGTGAATTGGTATGGCCATTGTACTGATATGTGTGATACTTTTTTTGAATCATCGTCTGCATTATAGCCTCTATATTCGTGATTACCTGGAGTAGGTACACTAGGTAACATTCCGTGAAGCCAACCGCCAGCCATAAACCATTCATGCCATTGGCTTTCGTTATGTGCATTATTTATAAGATCGCCAGCATGAATGATAAACCGGGCATCAGGGGCTTTTTTAAAGCCTTGTCGAATTAATCTTGACCAAACTTCAAAAATATAATTTTGTGCATCGCCCACATATAAAAAAGAAAATGGTTTTGCAGTTTTAGCAGCTGTTTTAAATTGAAACCATTCGCTCCAATATTTTCCATCTCCCACTCTGTATGCATATAGAGTATCGGGTAAAAGATTGGTGAAAGTTACAGCATGATAGTTTGATGAAATATTGGCCGTATTTATGCTATCGGCATTCATCAAAGTAGTAACTGCATTATATTGCAAAGCATTTCTCCAAAATCTTGGAGCACCATCAGCTAAAGCAATTTCTGCAATACTTTTTTTTATGGTTGTATTCGTTCTCCAAGTTACGCTTTGAGTGGTAGCTGGGTCGGATGAGAAAGTTAAGATGATATGATCTGGTAAAACCGTTGGCTCACTCCATTTGTCAGGGAAAACCAGATCGGGGTGCGAATTTGTTTGTTGGGCATTTATTGATACCAAAAAAAATAAAAGTATAAAAGTTATAGCGGAACAGATTTTTATTTTAAAATTCATAATACATTATTTTAATTGTTTATGGCTTTGTGTTAATTATTATTTTTTTATTGTAGTATTATAAATAATCTTTCCCATTTTATCAATAGTGTACATTATCAAACTATCACTAGTTATAGAAAATGTCATAAAACCTGCTTTTTGTGCGGCGAACTTCCCATCTTTAGGAAATATTTTTACAGGCCTTACTTCAGAACCCGCACCAGAAGTAAAATAATGAGTTACACCTTGTGGTTTAACATGTTCTAAATGGTGTTCGTGGCCATTTAAATATACATCTACATTATATTTATCGAAAAGTGGTTTAAGCAAAAAGTTTAAGTCTTTTGTATCTTTTGAATTTATACGCTTGCCGCCGCTATACAAAGGGTGATGCCCAACTACAATTTTCCATTTGATAGTAGTTGATTTATAGCTGAGTAAACTATCAAGCCACCTAATTTGTGTAGCAGAGTCTTGTACATTTACGTTTTCAGTATATTCTTCATTTGAATAATAACTTTTAATAAAAGGACTAGTATCTAAAAATATAATCTGTACTTGTTGAGTGCTATCATCATTTATTTTAAATTTTTTTGTATAGTATCGAGAAGGCATTTGCCACCTGCTGCTTATATTGCTGTATTCTATTTGAGCTTGTGGGTTACTTCGGTAATCATGATTTCCAAGAACTACATACCATTTCTTTTGTAATGAAAAATGTTTATAGATGTCTTCAAAAGAGGTTTTCCATTTAGTGTCCCAAACGCTTTTTACACCATCGGGATAAAAATTATCACCTGTTGAAATAATAAAATCTGCGTTTAGGCTTACTGAAGCATTTGCCATTTGAGCAGCAACTTCACTTTGATTGTACTCTCCTTGCCGCCCCCAATCACCCACCACAATAAAATGAATTGCATTATTGGGTGTCCTTAGCCCATTAATGAAGCCACCTCGATAACCAGAATTGAACTGCTCGGTATAATTTGTATTTTGACCATAAGAACTGCTATTAAATACTGCTACACCTGATAATGAAAATAATAGAATTCCTATTTTTTTCATAAATACTACAAATTTAAAGATAAGCCCATGAAGAAACTTCTACCTGTTAAATCATGACGATCGTAGCGACTTTCATTACCTTGGTAACCCATTTCTGGAGCATTTGTGAAGTTACGTACCTGAAGAGTTACCTTCATTTTCTTTTTTAAAAATTCGTAACTGCCAGAAAAGTCGTAGGTAGTTCTTGCGCCATCATATCTATCAAATTCACTTACCGCAATACCAGCAGTAATTGCTGCAGTATAAGATCCTGGATTAGCTGCCTCTGTTAAATAGGCACTGCGGTGACTACTTGCTAATCTAAATTCAAACCCTTTCTTTTGGTAGTATAATGCTAAGTTGTATACGCTTTTTGCCTGACGAAACAAAGGTAATTTCTCATTTGGTCTATTTGGTAAAATAACTTTAGAGCCTATTAGTGCAAAGTTTGCACTTAAGCCCAACCCATTCAATCCTTTTGGTAAAAATGTAAATGCTTGATCGTAAGAAAACTCAACACCATATAATTTAGCATCATCGGCATTGCGGTTTTCTGAAACAGTTAAACGCTCAAAAAACTTATTGTCATAGTTTGTATTTAATTGAATATCACTTACACGATAAATTTGGTTTTTAATTGTTTTATAAAAACCACCTAATGAAATTATACCCCCTTTAACTAAATAATGTTCTACCGACAAGTCTAGATTGCTAGATAAATAAGGTTTTAAATTAGGATTAGCAATAGTAACCGAGCCTGTAAAAGTATTTGGAGCTGCGGTGGCAGCAAACGTAAGTCGGTTAGTGCCTGATAACTGAGTATAATCTGGTCTTCCAATAGTATTGGTAAAAGCAAATCTTACCAAAGTATTTTTCATAAGATTATATTTTACTTGTAGTGATGGTAAAAAGTTGGTGTAAGTATTTGTTGTACTTATACTACCCACTGAAAGTTTACCACTGATAGTATTAGCTGTTTTGTTGTTGGAATTGGTTTCTGTTTTTTCCATTCTAACACCAGCTGTAATAGTTGCCTGCTTAAATGTTATTACACCCATTGCATAGGCGGCTGTAACGCTCTCGGTGTTGTCTAAATCATTTATTACTGAATTGGTTTGTGAATTTAAGGTGTCATAAATTAGTTTTGAACGATTATTACGGTTGGAAAGATCATCAAAAAATGTTTTAAACTTATTTACAACGCCGTGTACAAAAGGACTTGCACCGCCTTGTGCAGGTACCGATACTGGGAAATAAAATGGAGTAAGTGAGTAGCCATTCGCATTTGGAATAGTTACACCACCAAAACTTAAATCATAATCATTACGTGTTCTGTCTACCAGTTTAGAACGGTCTCTATAACGTCCACCAAATTTTAAATAGGCCGGTATTTTTCCAATTTTTGTATCATACTTAAAATCTGCACTTATTTCATATACATTTTCTTCAACTGTACCAGTTGTGTAATTTAGATTTCGAAGTTTGTAAATTTCCGGATCACTTGCAAAAGCAGGATTCTCTGGCAATATCTCAAAAAAGTAAGGTTCAGTATTATACTTTAATGACAACAGTGGTTCTGTTGCTGTAGGATTTTCAAAAGTAGCATCAAAATTATTTAAATTGGTATTTGCCTTAGAGAATGTACCATAAATATCAGTAGACAATTTGCCAAACCTATTTTTTGTACCTAATGTGTAGCTTGATAAGTTTTCTCTTTCATCGGTATAAGCCTGATCTAGTTCACCACTGCCACGTGCAAACCTACCAGTTGTAGGTGTTTGGTCTAACGGTCTGTTAGTGCCAAACTGCATGGTCAATTCAAACTCAGAGTTTTTTTGTATTTCTTTGGTATTTGTGTACAAGGTTTTTAAATATATTGAATTATTGGCTGTTGGTCTAAATTCAAAATCAGCAGATAAGCCAAGTCTGTCTCGCTCAATATCTTCAATTTGTAGTTCAATTTCATTCGGGTAAAAGTATTTATCCCATACCCAACCATCCGGGTCTAACATAGAAGCACTAAAATCTCTTCTAAAAAAATTGGCCGAAACAACTGCACCAAATTGTTTCTTTTTACCAAATAAAGAGCCAGCAGTAAATGCAGTTCGAAAAGGTAAATTGGTTTTATCAAACCCACTTAAATTTACTTGTTGTGGTTGAATAATACCATCTGCAGAAAAGTTAAAAAAAGGTTTACTTTTAGAGAAAGCTGAAATGGTATTTATATTTACTGTACCTCCAATAGCATTACCTTCCATATCAGGGGTGTTACTTTTAATTACCTCAATACTAGATATTACCTCTGTTGGCATTAAGTCTAGTGCAGTGGCACGGCTATTAGTGGTAGAGGCAAGGGTTGTATTATTTAATGTAACATTATTCAGAGAAGGTTGGATACCTCTTATTGAAATGAATTGACCTTCACCTCTGTTGGTTTCTATAGAAACTCCAGATACCCGCTGGGTCGCTTCTGCTACGTTAATATCAGGTAATCTGCCAGCTTCGTTTGCTGTTATAACTTCCTTTATGTTTAAGGCTTGTCTTTTTTGATTTATACTTTGAAATTGGCTACGTCTGAGACCAGTAACACTTACTTCGCCTAATGCAGTAGCCACATTTTCTAATGAAATATTTACAATTGATTTATTATCCTCATTTAACTGAACTTCTTTAGTAACATATCCTATGTAAGATACTACTAATGTAATTTTCCCAGTTGGAAGGTTTAATAAATTAAATGTGCCATCATTATTAGAAGCTGTAGTGATAAGCGTACCCTCAACAAGGATGTTAACACCTGGTAGTAGGTCATTGGTTTTTTTGTCTGTAATTTTTCCTGAAATAGTTTTAGAACTCTGAGAAAATGTAGTTGAAGTTTGAAAAACAAATACTAGAAGGAGTAAGAGTTTAATGAATTTACAGTTTAGTTTTAGCATCTTATATTTTTTATTTTAATGCAAATTAATTGTATACTTATTAATTTAATATGAACAAATAATCAAAAAATAGTTACAAATTAGGGTACATATTTTTTTATTTGGCATTTATATTTTATGAAGATCTCTGTGTAAGATATTTTTACGAAGCGTAGATTATTTTTAATAAAAATTAAGATTATTAATTTTTATTAAATAATTTTTGGATAAATAATACTTTAGTAATTGCTGTTTTGCTAAATTTTTAATCAGCTTAAAAAGAAATTACAAAAGAATATAGGGTAAAAAAACCTTGTTTCAAAAGTGTTATTATATCTCGTGGTTACTCTTTTTGATTGTCAAGTTTATGAGAATGCCCTCCTGCAAAAGGTGAATAATTAAATGTATTGTCGAAATTAATATTAGTATCAATTGTTTTAGATTTTAAAAAAACAGTTCCCATTCTTGATATAAACCTTGTAATAGGTTTTAAAATTACCGTATTGATAATAATTCCCTTTAGTTAATTGAATTTTTTCTGAGAAAATAACTATAGAAATTAAAAAAAAAGTGAAATAAAGAATAACACTTTTATAATAATTTTAAATTTAAAATTTTTGTCACCACTGCAGTCGTCCCTCATATTTCACGAAACTAAACAACCCTGAAAATTGAAAATTTTAATTAATTGTTAAAACAAAAAAACCGTAGTATTTCTACCACGGCTCAATAATTTCTCAAAACCAATTTACTCATAAACCGCTAAAACAGGCACTTTGCTTTGGTAAATCATTTTTTTAGTGTGCTGCGTTTTAAACAAGCGTTCGAAAAAACTATGGTGTTTTGGGGCAATAATGATCATATCAATATCCTTATCCTCGGTAAACATATTTACCGCTTCGTGAAAGTCGTATAAACGCATAAAGTAAAACTCAGGCTTATATTCTGCTAATAGTTCTTCCATTTTATCTCGTTCTTCTTTAAAGGCTTTTGTTAAAGAAATATAATGGCTATCATCTACATTTAAAATGTGTAGGGCAGGTTTAAAATCGTTCAATACATTTTTTACAGCTAAAAGGGTAGGGCTTTCTTCCACATATTTCATTTCAGATGTTATAACTACATTTTCAATTTTGGTGTATTTAGCATTTTCGGGGACTATTAATACTGGGCATACATTTTTCTCGACCATTTTTAAGGTGTTACTACCCGAAAAACGTTGAGCTAAAGCTGTTTTACCCGTTAACCCCATTACAATCATATAAGCCGTTTTTACATGTGCATAAGCCGATAAGCTATCTATAAAATTATCGCCACTTTCAACATTCGTCTCTATATTAGGTGCTATAGCAAGTAACTCTGTTTTTAAACTAGCTAAGTAATTTTGAGCCGTAGTAACGTCTTCCTCATCAGCGTAAAAATGATATAATAGTATAGTTACATCCGTTCTTCCCTTGAACATAGCACAAGCATAGTGTGCAGCATTTAAAGATGTTTCAGAAAAGTCTAAGGGAACAATTACTTGTAGCATAGTTTAAAATTTTGAACAAAATAACTGAAATTCTTTAATACGACTACTTTTTATATTTGGAATAGGTATGGTTTGTGGATACAATAAATCGATATTTGCAGTATGGAAGATGTTTTATTACAAGATTGGGAGAAAAAATCGGCCGATCATCAAAAAGTGTACAAACAATTTTTACTACGGGCTAATAAAAATAAAGTATTAAAGGCATTACCATCCTTGCATGATGAAGCATTTGAAAAAATTGACTGCCTACAATGCGGTAATTGCTGCAAAGGGTTTTCGCCACGGTTTAAAACACCCGATATTAAACGTATTGCCAAGCATTTAAAAATGAAAGATGGCGATTTTATAAATCAATATTTATTTGTAGATAGCGAAGGCGATCACGTGTTAAAAACAAAGCCTTGTAGTTTTTTGGGACAAGATAATTATTGTAGCATTTACGAAGTACGCCCAAGCGATTGCGCTAGATTTCCCTACACAGATGAAGATGTGTTGTTAAAACGACCAAGTCTTACCCAAAAAAATAGCACCTTTTGCCCAGCAGTTTATTTTGTGTTAGAAAAATTGATACAACAGAAATGATTTTTAGTATTACCGCAGAGGGAAGAGAAGCTGAGGTATGTAATTTATACTAAACATTATTTGTGATTTCTCCTATTGTAGAAATGACAAGTTTGCGAAAATATAGTTGCTAATAGGGTTACGTTATTTTGTAGTTAACTCCATATACGCTTCTGTCAGCGGCCTTTCTATTCCATCGCCTTTCCACTCTTCGGCACCAAAGTAATGAAGGGTTACTTTTTCTTTACCCATTTTTTTACTCCATTTTGTTGTGAACGTTTTGTTGTGCAATGGTTAGGGCACCAATAGTAAATAACGAGTTATGTATAAACGAACGACGGTTTATAGTTTTAATTTTTATAGTGATAGTTTATAAATCTCCATTTTCTTTTAAAACTTCAATTTTGGTCATTACCTCATCGTTTAAAAATTGTTTGTGTGCTTTTAGTTTTTCGTTAATTG
>Ga0209443_1001980_pt1 | contig 12413 bp, 13 predicted proteins | sample LauGreBMM110DCMD_2_FD_187571 | JGI IMG/M metagenome (GOLD analysis project Ga0209443, IMG submission 187571) | Freshwater lake microbial communities from Lake Michigan, USA - Su13.BD.MM110.DCMD (SPAdes) (version 2) | ecosystem: Environmental > Aquatic > Freshwater > Lake | place: Lake Michigan... | reverse complement strand
TTTGAAAAATGATGGCTCAAAAATTGATCAAATTATCTTCACTGGTGGTGGCGCGAACCCTCAATTACAGTCGATCTTAGGAAGCTTGCTTGATATTCCAATTGAGCGCATAGCAACCGAGAACGCAATTGATAACTTATTCTCACTTCTTGGAAGTGAGAAAAGAGACTTCATTGCTTATGAGAAAAATTCAGAATCTCTAGATGTCGAAACCTCAGAATTCTTAAAATCAAAAGCAAAAGACCATGCTCTTTTGTACTCCCAAATAGAAGGAGTTCGAAAGGTGCTAGAAAATGCCAGCTAATTCTTTGTGCGCACTAATTACTTGTGAAGTCACTCCCAAATTTTTGGCTTCACTAAAAAAGAGAAATATTGAGTTTGAACTTTCAGGGTGGGGTCAAAATGGGAATACTTTAAGTGAGGCCGAATTAATTGCCAAAGCGCAAAACTGCGAAATCGTTATTGTAGAAATTGAAGAATTAAATAGAAAAGTTCTCGAGTCCTTGCCTAATCTGAAGTTTGTTGGAGTTTCAAGAGGAACACCAGTAAATGTTGACTTGGGGTTCTGTGAGCAACAAAGAATCCCGGTTGTACACACACCAGGCAGAAATGCTGATTCGGTCGCTGATTACTGCCTCGCGATGATGCTGGATCTATCAAGAAAACTAACCTCAAGCAGCAGGCATTTATCAGATGAAGGTTGGTTGTTTGAGCGCAAGCTTCCATATTTGGAGTTTCGAGGCCGCGAAATTGGCAATCTAGTCATTGGCCTATATGGCTTTGGCCAAATTGGGGTCAGAGTTGCCCAACGCCTAAATGATGGGTTTGGAGCCAAGGTTTTCTTCTTTGACCCTTTTGTTGACAGTAGTAGTTACGCAACAAAAGTTGATTCCCTGGATGAGCTTTTTGAAATTAGCGACATAGTTTCTTTGCACGCACCAGTTGTGGTTGGAACCGAAAACACTGTTGATCGCGCATTGCTAAAAAAACTTGGCCCAGAAGGAATATTGATTAGCTCTGCCAGAGCAAAACTAGTTGTAGAAGAGGACCTGTATCAAGCCCTAAGAACTAAAGAAATTGCTAGCGCTGCAATTGATGTTTTTTGGAATGAACCAATAGAAGCTACAGATAGATGGTTAGCACTACCAAATGTTATTTGTACACCCCACATAGCTGGGGCGTCATTAGATGTCGTTTCAAATCATTGTGAAACGATTTTGAATGGAATTGATAAGTGGTTATCAAGTAATAATAAAGTAAAGGGGCCCGCATAATGACTGTTAAAGACATGTTGGACAATTGGAAGTTAATGAGTCTTATTCGGGAGTTTGATCTGTATGTGAAAGAGTTTGCAAAGACAGATGAAGCTGTAGGCTATTTGCACACATCAATCGGTCAAGAAGCCTCATCTGTTGGAATTATTAAGCAATTAAGAGCTGATGATTGGATGACCTCGACCTATCGAAATCACAGCCATGGTGTGGCTCGTGGTTTAGATCTTTATAAGATGGTGGCTGAACTCTTAGGCAAGAGAACCGGTTATTGCAAGGGCCTAGGTGGTTCCATGCACATCGCAGATCAGGACATAAATTTCATTGGCTCAATGGGCATTGTTGCCGGCGGTATTCCTATTGCGACTGGTGCAGCCTGGGGCTCAAAAATGAAAGGAACAGACCAAATTGCACTGTGCTTCTTTGGAGAAGGAGCAATTCATCAAGGTGCATTCCATGAAGGTTTAGAGTTCGCAATTAAGTTTGAAGCACCAGTTTTATTTGTCTGTGAAAATAACTTATATGCAGAGTCGACTTCAAGTAAGTATCACTTGTTGCATGAATCAACAATTGGATATGTAGATCACTTTGATATAAAGGCGATAAAGGTTGATGGAAATGACTTCGAAGCGGTAGAGGCTGCCGCTAAAGAGTGCGTTTCTTGGATCCGAAAGAATAAAAAACCGGCATTTATCGAGTCGATGACTTACAAACTCTCTGGACAGTATGAAGGCGATACTGAAACCTATAAATCTGCAGAAGAGATCGCTTATTGGAAGTCACGAGATCCACTGAAAAGTTACAAAGCTCGAATTCTTGAGGTAGATCCATCAGTTGAATCACAGTTTGCAATATTTGAGAATGAAAATAGAGCGCACATTGTTGATGCGTTCACTAGAGCTGCAAAGGATCCATTCCCAACAATTGACGACATGCACAATGCAGTTTATTTTGAAGAAGGAGCAAGCGCATGACACGTCAACTCACATATAAAGATGCCGTTAATGAGGCAATTCGCTTAGAAATGCGAAATGACCCATCTGTCATATTAATTGGAGAAGATGTCGCAGGTGGTGCAGGAAATGACCACATACCTGGAGCACTTGATGCTTGGGGTGGACCATTCGGTGTAACGAAAGATTTGGTTACAGAATTTGGTCGAGAGCGTGTAATTGATTCTTTGCTGGCAGAGACAGGATTTATTGGAGCGTGCATTGGTGCAACTTTTGCGGGAATGCGTCCGATTGCTGAAATTATGTATTCAGACTTTATCGGAACCTCCTTTGATCAAATTCTCAACCATGCTGCAAAACTCAGATTCACTTATGGCGGCAAAGTTAGTATTCCAATGGTTGTAAGAACAGTTACTGGTGCCGGATTTAGAGCCGGCTCAGAACACTCTCAGATGCTGATTTCAATTTATAGCCACATTCCAGGCATAAAAGTGATCGCTCCTTCCAATGCATATGACGCAAAAGGCCTTTTGATCTCAGCAATTCGGGATCAAAACCCAGTTATTTTCATGGAGCACAAACGTCTTTATATGAAGCAAAGCAATGTTCCTGAGGGCTCTTACACAATTCCAATCGGTGTTGGAGACATCAAGCGAAAAGGAAAGGACATAACCATTGTTGGCGTTCAAAAGATGGTTTTGACCGCCCTTGATGCTGCAGATGAGCTTGCTAAGCAAGGAATAGATGCTGAGGTCATTGATCCACGGACGTATTCGCCGATTGATATTGATTTAATCTGTGAATCTGTAGCAAAAACTGGCCATCTTTTAGTTGTTGATGAGTCCCATCCTCGCTGCTCTATTGCAACAGATATAGCGGGCATGGTTGCCGACAGGGCTTTCTCTTCATTAAAAGGCCCAATCAAGACCCTAACAGGCCTACATACCCCTGTTCCATTCTCACCACCGCTTGAAGATCATTACCTGCCGTCAGTTGATAATGTAATTGAATACGCAACCAAAATGTTGAAGGGAGAAAAAATTGGCCAGCGACGTTAAGCGCAAGGTTGTCATGGTGTGTGACACCATGAATGAAATCGACGATCAATTTGCGATTGCTTATGCACTCGGAAGTTCAAAGTTAGAGGTTTTGGCGGTGATCTCATCTCATAACACATTGGTACATGGCCATGATTCGGTGAACATGTATCGGGATGAAGCACAAAGAGTGATTGACCTTTGTCAGAGAAGTGATGTTCCTTGCCTTCAAGGTGCAGCACGCCCCATGGAAAATATCAAAGAAGTATTACCAAGTGAGGGATTAGATTTCATTGTTAATCTGGCACAACAGGGTGTGGATTTTTCAATCTTGGGGACAGGGCCCGCAACTGATTTAGCAGCATTTAAATTGGGATACCCCGAGCTTGCAAAAAAGGTACCAATTATTTGGGCGGGATCTTTTCCCGACGAAGAAACCTGGAAGAAATATAAGTATGGGGAGTTAAATGCCCGCGCAGATATTGCATCATGGAGAGTGCTCTATCAAAATCATGAAAACCTAGTTGTTCTGCCTGGATGGCCAGGGGTTGTTAAAGTAGCGGTAGAAAATTCATTGTTTCTTCCTGAATTACGCTCAAAAAATAAGGCAATACTCAACTTCCTAGCCGACATTTTAGAAAAATGGGGCCATGGTCGTGTGAAAATGGACATGGATTCAACCAGACCTACAAAAGTATTGTGGGACATAGTAAATATCGCTTATTACACCGTTCCTGAGGCGGTCATTACTCGGGAGATGCCAATTCCTGAAGTTGATGCTGCAGGTTCAATGTATTGGGATCGGCCAATCGCAAAGATCCCCGTATGCATGGATGTTGATGAAGTCGCAATCATGAAAGATTTTTGGGCTGCGATGGAGCGACTACCGAATTAAATTATGATGCAGCTGGGTTTTTAGATTCACGCACATTACATGCTGATTCAAATTTAATCTTGAATCTCTCTGCGTTGTACCAAGTCTTGTTCAACATGATGCTTCGTGAACGCTGATCCATGTCTATAGTCTCTTTGACTAGGCAAGGTGTCAGTGTTGTAATTTCAAGTAATTTAGAAATCTTTTGATCCACAAAATCTCCAGCAATTTCTGTTTGTGAGGTGGTGATAGAGATCCCGAATTTATTTTGTAAGAGATCTTCAAGTGAGCCCTCTAGCTCGCTATTTTCTATCTGGCCGATATATGCAATCGGAATGGATGTTGTTTGGTAGGCCATAGGAACTGCATCACCAAAACGCAAACGAGAAAACTTTAAAATCTTTGAGTGTAAAGGAATCCGCAGTTTACTCGAGCTCACCTTGTCGGCCGCGATAACTTTAGAAACCAATAGTTTATTTCCAGGCTCTAATCCACGAGATTGCATTTCTGAGGAAAATGAACGGCATCTAGCCGATAATGAGTAACACTGATTTGAAATATAGGTGCCGGATCCAGGTCGACGTTCAAGTTTGCCCTCTAAAATGTATGTTTCAATTTCGTGACGCAAGGTCATCCGTGCTATGCCAAAGCGTTCAGATAAAACGCGCTCACTCGGTATTTTTTGACCAGGGTAATAGGCATCTAGTAGTTCATTTAGTTCAGCACGTATCTGCATTGAAATGGCTCAACCCTTCTTAGGTAGTGACATATTTGTACTCGCCCGCCGAGAGTTAGTAAAGGGATAATTCAATACTTTCCCCTCAAAAATCCCCTTTCTACCCTCATCACCCCCCACCGATAGACTCTTGCCATGGCTAAGACGCTCCCAACCCCTGCCGCACCTGCGCAGGATGTAACACGTGGTGTCTTGGCAATTAAGCCCTTTCGCAAGCTCTGGAACTCTATGGTCTTTTCATCTTTGGGTGATTGGCTGGGTCTTCTAGCAACAACTGCAATGGCACAACAGCTCTCTGGTGGAGATTATGCAACCGCTAACTTTGCAATCGCTGGTGTCTTCATCGCACGCTTACTACCTGCAGTCTTTCTTGGTCCACTAGCAGGAGTTATTGCTGACAAGTTAGATCGTCGCAAGTTAATGGTCAATTGCGACATCCTTCGCGCTGGGCTCTATATCTCTATTCCAATCGCAAACAATTACTTCTGGCTCTACACCGCCATGATCCTGGTTGAGTGCATAACTCTCTTTTGGTCCCCTGCAAAGGATGCATCGGTTCCTAATCTTGTCCCACGCGAAAAACTAGAAAATGCAAATCAAGTCTCTCTCCTGGCCGCCTATGGCACCGCGCCCATTGCCGCGCTGCTATTTACCTTTCTTTCTCTCTTCACATCTGCAATTAACGTTGCCTTTGGTATTAACTCAACTGCAATTAATTTGTCACTCTACGTAAACGCACTCTCCTTTGCCTTTGCAGCATTTACTATCTGGGGATTAAAAGAGATACCAAAAGGCGCAGCAGCAAAGCATGCAGCTGACACCGGGATATTAAAGAGTTTGTATGAAGGTTGGAAATCTGTTTCAGGCAGTAAATTAATCCGCGGGTTAATTGTTGGAATGGTTGGAGCATTTGTTGCAGCTGGTGCGGTCATTGGATTAGCGCGGACATTTGTGGGAGATCTAGGCGGCGGTGAAGCCGCCTATGGTGTTCTCTTTGGCGCTGTCTTTACAGGTTTAGCTGCAGGTATTGCATTTGGTCCAAAAGTCTTTGCGCAATTTTCTCGCCGTCGCTTATTTGGAGCATCCCTTGCAATAAGCGGTGGCTTCCTTATGGCACTTGCTGCAATCCCCAACCTTGTTTTAGCGGTCTTTATCGTCATCATCCTGGGTGCCTTTAGCGGTATTACCTGGGTAACAGGCTTCACCATGCTGGGCATGGAGGTCAAAGATGATGTGCGAGGTCGCACCTTTGCCTTCGTTCAAAGCCTGATCCGTGTGGTTTTGGTAGGTGTTTTGGCTGTGGCACCTCTTATCGCAGCTGCCGTTGGTGAACATACTTTTAAGTTTCAAAACTCTGAAGTGAGCTATAACGGGGCTGCGGTAACAATTTTAATCGCAGGTGTAATCGCATCCTTAATTGGACTTGTTTCTTACAAGCAGATGAAAGATCGTCCTAATGTTTCTTTGTGGTCTGATATTACAAATGCTCTTAAGGGCGAGCTAGGCAGCATCACAGGCGCCCCAGCCAAAGGTGTCTTCATCGCATTTGAAGGTGGCGAAGGTATTGGTAAGTCAACCCAAGCAAAGTTGTTAAAAGCATGGCTTGAACAAGAAGGTGAAACAGTTGTTCTCTCCCGCGAACCAGGCGGTAGTGATCTAGGAATTGAAATTAGAAAGATTCTTCTTTCACACTCAACTGGAGAAATCAGTCCGCGAGCAGAAGCCTTGCTCTATGCCGCAGATCGCGCCCACCATGTTCACTCCGTTATTCGCCCCGCACTAGCCCAAGGCGATGTAGTAATCAGCGATAGATACTTTGACTCATCCATTGCATATCAAGGCGCAGGCCGTGTCCTGCAACCTGGTGAAGTGGCACGCATATCTCGTTGGGCAACTGAATCACTCTTCCCAACGTTAACAATCATTATCGATCTACCACCACAGATTGGTCTTGCTCGCTTAAGGAGTAAAGATCGCCTTGAATCACAACCAATGGATTTTCATGAGCGTGTGCGCCAAGAGTTCTTGCAGTTAGCAGCCCTTGATCCAGAGCGCTATGTGATCATCGATGGCAATCAATCCATAGAAGAGACCCACACAGCAATCATTTCAAGAGTCAGTGAAATACCTGCTCTTAAGCGCAACGCTGTTGAAGATAAAGGAAGTTTGCTGCTGCGCCCAATAAGGGCAGCAGGTAAAGCTGTTAAAAAGACCGGCAGTAGCGCTTCAAAGGCTGTTAAAAAGGCAGCGCCAAAGAAGAAGACAGCAAAGAAAAAGTGAGCGTCTATACAGATCTTGTTGGTCAAGAACATGTTGTTGAGATCTTGCAAAAAGCAGTAGCTTCCACACGATCTGGCCAAGAATCGCAAGAGATGACACACGCCTGGGTTTTCACAGGACCACCAGGATCAGGGCGATCATCTGCTGCAATCGCATTTGCGCAAGCACTGATCTGTCCAAAAGATGGTTGTGGGATTTGTAATGAATGTAAATCGGCGGCCAACGGGTCACACCCAGATGTTGAAGTAATTGTCACCGAAGGTCTTTCAATCAAGATCGATGAAGTAAGAGAGTTGTTAACACGAGTTGCTTGGGCACCAGCTATGGGTGGCTGGCGCGTTGTCGTCATGGAGGATGCAGACAGACTCACAGAGTCTGCAGCTAATGCTCTGCTTAAAGCAATTGAAGAGCCAGGCAACAGAACAGTCTGGTTGCTCTGTGCTCCAACCTTGCATGATGTGTTGCCAACAATCAGATCACGTTGTCGCCACCTACAACTTGTCACACCATCTAACACAGCTGTTGCACAAGTACTCCAATCTCGAGATGGCATCTCACCTGTCATGGCAGATTTTGCAGCAAGGGTGAGCCAAGGTCACATTGGCCGCGCTCGCTACTTGGCCAACAATGAATCTGTGCGTAACACCAGAAACACAATCATGAAACTGCCATTGACTCTTCAAGGCATTTCTTCTGCATTTGCTGCTGCGCAAACCCTTGTTGATCTTGCAACAGAGCAAGCAACAGCGGCTGCAGAGCTAAGAAATGAGAAAGAGGTGGATGATCTTTCGTTGGCCTATGGCAAAGGTGCCACAGGACGTGGCATGGCAACTGGTGGAAGTAAAGCAATAAAGGATTTAGAGAAAGAACAAAAGACCCGCCAAACACGAATGATCAGAGATGGCTTAGATGCGGCACTATTAGATATTGCTACCTTCTACAGAGATGTCATGATGGTGCAAGCAGGTGCAAATGACGCGCTGATAAATAAAGAGTTAGAAGAAGAAATTAGAGCAACGGCGGGCAAGACAAAGCCACAATCAACAATCAAAAAGATCAACGCCATCATGGATGCAAGGACCAACCTGGGCCATAACGCAGCACCGCTGCTGACGGTTGAGGCATTGATGTGTGTATTGGCGCGTTAATCTTTTCTATAAGCTTCGCGTCGGTGATCTACCGAAATTATTTTGACGGTCAATATATTTTTTTCGATCGAATAAATTATTCGATAGTCGCTAACGCGGAGTCGATAGGTATCCCTACCAACTAACTTCTTCGCAACTGGCGGAAGTGGATTACTTGCCAAGGTTGTAATTGCCCCTTGAATTCGAAGTTGCATCTTCTTAGGCAACTTCGATAAAGACTTTTCTACGGTGGGTAAAATTATGATCTGATAGTGAATCAAATCAACTTCAAATCTTTTTGTACCTGCTCCCAAGGAATGCCAGGACTCTTATCCAACATCGCCTCATCAGCAGCAGCTATGTCTTCAAGCTCTTCCTGCGCCGATACAAGCTCCTCAAAGAGCTCAGGGCTGATCACCACAGCAACATCTACACCGTGGCGTGTGATCCAAACCGGCTTCCTCGCAGCTTGATTCAACAGTGCAGGAAACTGTTCACGCGCTTCTGTAACTGATAACTCTTTCATGGCAATAATGTACAGAAACAACTTAGAAATGTACAGATTGCTAAATAATCTACTCATCTATTTCTCCTTCTTTTGAGTTAATTGGCACAATCCCACTACCAACTGACACCCCCACCGCCTTATCCCCAGCCCCCATTCCCACGCTCAGATGTGACCGCCTCACGCTCGCATTTGGTAACGAGCACCCCCATTCATAGGGCAAGATTTCCCCATGCGCTTAGACCATGTCTCATATGTAACGTCCCATGATCAACTAGCCGACACAGTTCAACGCCTGGGCTCACGCCTTGGCAGCACCTTCGTAGATGGTGGTGTTCACCCACGCTTTGGCACACGCAACTTCACAATGCCTCTTCAAAATGGTCAATACATCGAAGTTGTCTGCCCACTAGATCACCCAGCAACAGAGCAAACACCGTGGGGTAAAGCTGTGAGCAAGAAAGCACAAGAAGGTGGCGGCTGGCTAACCTGGGTTTTTGCAACTGACAACATTTCAACTATTGAAGAGAAGTTTGGACGCACTGCAATCGAAGGTCACCGCACACGTCCAGACGGTAGCGATCTTAAGTGGAAGCAAATCGGAGTTAATGAGATTAGCGACTCTCGCGAACTTCCATTCTTTATCCAATGGTTAACCGCAGATCACCCGTCACAAGATGGAAAAGCAGTTGCTGCAATTGAGAAGATTACGATTGCTGACTCTGATCAATTATCAGACTCATGGTTTAAGTCAGAGATTCTCGCTGGATTAAATGGCACAGGTATTGAGTTTGTTGACCCGTCAACAAACGATGGTGAATCAGGGATTGTTGCAGTTCACTTAACGACTCCTACTGGATCTGTAGTTCTCGACTGATTTATAAGTAACAAAAGCCCTGCACTCGAAAGAGTGTGGGGCTTTTTGTTTGAGAGATCCGAAAAGAAATTTTAGATAGTGAAATTGAAGCGAATGTGCCTTTTGCCGGGATCGAACCGGCGCGGGTCGCTGATCTGAAGCTAACCAAGCCAGGTAGCTCGCTGGGGATAAGTCACAGATCTGTCAGGGGTAATGAAAAGGTCCGATCATGCCCGGGAAATGGACCATTATGTTTTACGAAGATGCTCAGGGCTGTAGGCCTGTCGAAAAGTGGATTGACGGCTTAAGCGATCAAAAGTCGGAAGCTGTGATTGTGGCTTTGCAAGAGGTTTTGGCAGTTAATGGAATCAATCTGGCCTCTGGTGCGTGGATGAAGTCGGTGGGAGGCGGGTTGTATGAATTTCGGATGAGACACAGTGCATCTGAGATTCAAGCGATGTATAAGACTGTAAATAGGCGTTTGGAAGGTGGAGCTGAGGCGGTACTGCTCAGAATCTTTGTGGCTTTTGCTGGAGAAAAAGTAATTGTTCTGCTTGGGGCATATGACAAAGGCAAAAACAGTAAGCAAAGTTTTCAGCAGAGGCAGATTGAGATTGCACGGAAACGGTTGCGGGAATGGAATCGTAGACAGGGTTGACAAAGTATGTGTAAAAGCACATAATTGGCTTAGGAGGAATTATGGCAAAAACAAATTTTGACCGTTATGTTGATAAGCGCAGTAAGTCAGCTTCTACTGAGTCACGGGCTGCTCGTGAAGTATTTTCGCAAGCGTATGTGTTGGCGAGTGCATTGATGCAGGCACGAAAGGCGCGGGGGTTGACTCAGAGTGCACTTGCAGAGAAATCTGGAGTGCAGCAGGCGGATATTTCACGAATGGAGAATGGATCGATGATTCCAACGATGAGTACATTTTTAAAGTTAATGGATGCTTTGGGGGTAACTGTGACGTTGAAGATTGGTGAGAAGCCAAAGCGAAATAACGCTGGGCGATTGATGGTTGAGGTTGCCGCTTAAAAGTTTTCTACAGTTACTTTAAATACACTATGTGGCTTGGGCCGGGATCGAACCGGCGACCTAACGATTTTCAGTCGTTCGCTCGTACCAACTGAGCTACCAAGCCAACAAAGATCTCGCTAGCAGTTGCCCGCTAGTACGCATGGCACACAAATAAATTTGCATACAACACCAAAACCTTTGCGACCCGGACGGGACTTGAACCCGCGACCTCCGCCGTGACAGGGCGGCGCGCTAACCAACTGCGCTACCGGGCCTTAAGAGATTGATAAACATAAGTGGCTCTTATGTCACAGTTAAAGCCGTTACTACTTTTACATCTCTAGAACTATAACTGCGGTACTGCGTGCCCCCAACGGGATTCGAACCCGTGTTACCGCCGTGAAAGGGCGATGTCCTAGGCCCCTAGACGATGGGGACGTTCTAAGGCTTCGCAATCTTACCCGCCATTGAGCGTGCAACCAAACCCGATAATTAGGCGCAAAAAAGCCACTATCTGCCGGGTGGGAGGTAGTGGCTCTTCTGGTTAAAACTTAGTGGTGATTAATTAAGCGCCCAACGAACAGTAATTGACACTGTTACATCTTGCTCGCCTAGATCAATCTCAACAGCAGAATCTGCAGCCATACCAGCCTTTGCCATTGGAAATGGTGATGAGTAGACAGGTGAAGATTGCTCTTCCAATGAAAGGACCTTGCCAATTGATGTGCCAAGAAGCTTTGCATAAGAAGATGCTTTTGATTTTGCATTTAATACAGCTGCTGCGCGTGCCTCTTCTGTTGCAGCTGCTGGATTAAGTGTTGTTGGGATTACTCCACCCAACTGCACGTTGTCGCCACCTGCTGTGACAACTGCTTCGATGATTGTGCCAGCATCAGATGCTTTTCTGACTAGCACATCAAATGATTGTGATGCGCGGTAGCCGGTGATCTTTGTTCCAGTTTCCTGTGTCCAGGTGTATTCAGGATAGACAGAGATATTTGCAGAGCGGATGTCCTTTACAGCAATTCCTTTATCTTTTAGCGCTGCGCGCACAGCTGCTGCTGATTTGCTAGCAGATGAAAGCGCTGCTGCATTTGATGGCGCAACAGCAGAGACAGTTGCGTTAAAGCGAACAGCATCTGGGACAACCGAGATTGTGCCAACACCGGTGACGGTGATGTATCGGTTATCTGCTGTGCCTGCGCCATTGGCTGGGATCGCTAGGGCGACCACACCTGCAACAGCAGCGATGGTCATGATGGATGCGAGTGTGCGAAGTTTTGTTAGTTTCATACCTTAAGTATCTCGTATTTATTGTGATGGGCGTTAGATATTGCTGGGAATAGTGAGAGAATTTGCAGGTGAGCCAGTTCTTAAGCACCTGCGATGCATCAGCGATGGGTGATGCCGCAAAGGTGCTTGTTGCAGGTGGATTGGTGGCATTTCCAACAGAGACTGTCTATGGGTTAGGGGCAGATGCCTGTAATCAGCTGGCAGTTGCGCGTATTTATGCTGTAAAAGGACGCCCAGCTGATCATCCTTTGATCATCCATGTTGCATCAATCGATGGCTTGGGTGAGTGGGCCCGTGATGTGCCGGAGTATGCAATTTCTTTAGCCCGTGATTTCTGGCCAGGGCCCATGACATTAATCGTGAAGCGCTCTGAATTAGCTGGTGATTTTGTAACAGGTGGGCAGGACACCGTTGGTGTGAGAGTGCCCAATCACCCTGTTGCTTTGGGATTGCTTGAAGCTTTT
>Ga0209443_1001979_pt1 | contig 12414 bp, 8 predicted proteins | sample LauGreBMM110DCMD_2_FD_187571 | JGI IMG/M metagenome (GOLD analysis project Ga0209443, IMG submission 187571) | Freshwater lake microbial communities from Lake Michigan, USA - Su13.BD.MM110.DCMD (SPAdes) (version 2) | ecosystem: Environmental > Aquatic > Freshwater > Lake | place: Lake Michigan... | reverse complement strand
TCTCCAGCGCTAGCTTCTTCGACAGGAACTTTATCAACGCCACGGAACACATGAAGTTTTGTCAGGCGACCTTGTTCAACGACTTCGCCTTTTAAATTTATGGCTTTGAAATTCATTAAATTTTTGGCTTTACCTGAATAAATTCTGCCAGTAAGCATTCTGCCGAAATAAGGGCTATGATCAAGAAGCGTTGCAAGCATTGTAAATGGTGCTTCGCTATCAAAATGTGGCGGGTTAACATGCTCAAGAATTAAATCGAAAAGTGGCGCTAAATCTTTGCGCTCATCTTTATCCATATCACGAACGCACCAACCATCACGACCTACAGCGTAAAGCACTGGAAAATCGAGTTGCTGTTCATTGGCATTTAATGAAACGAATAAATCAAAAATTTCATTAAGAACTTCATCGGGGCGAGCGTCTTGACGATCAATTTTGTTGATAATGACGATCGGTTTTAAGCCAAGAGCTAAAGCTTTTGAAAGCACAAATTTAGTTTGAGGCATAACTCCTTCTGCTGAGTCAACCAAAAGCAAAGTGCTGTCCGCCATGTTAAGAACTCGTTCAACTTCACCGCCGAAATCAGCGTGTCCAGGAGTGTCGATTACGTTAATTTTTTGCTCTTTCCACATCAATGAAGTGCATTTTGCAAGAATAGTAATTCCGCGTTCTTTCTCTAAAGCGTTGGAATCCATAACGCGATTTTCAACTTGTTGATTTGAGCGAAAAGTTCCGCTTTGGTGGAGCATGGCATCAATTAGAGTTGTTTTTCCATGATCGACGTGGGCTATGATTGCAACATTACGAAATTCTGACATTATTTACTTACAAAAATGATTATTAAAAATTGTTAAAGTCGCGATTGTAATTTTTGTTAAACTAACTGTCAAGTTTTGAAAAAAAATCATCAATAAAAATTATATTTTGGAAGTAAAATTTTAGTTAATCCCGCTAAAAACCTTGTAATGATTAAAAGTTTTTGAATTATTTTTTCAAAAGATTATTTTCAAAAGGAAATTTTTTTATCTTTACATCGGCAGAAAATTTTTTTACCGCTTCATCAATTTTTTGCGATAAATTTTCATAATGAGTAACAAATTTTGGCTTAAATTCTTGATTTAATCCGAGTAAATCATCGATTACTAAGATTTGTCCGTCACAATCCGCAGAAGCTCCGATGCCAATTGTTGGAATTTTTAAATTTTGTGAAATTTTAGTGGCAAGATCAGCGGGAACTGCTTCGATTACAATGCTAAAAGCGCCAGCTTTTTCAAGCGCTAAAGCCGTTTTAAAAATTTCTTGCGCCGAATCTTCATCGCGACCTTGATAGCGATAACCGCCAATTTCATTAACATGTTGAGGCATTAATCCGATATGTCCCATCACATTTATTTTGTTATCGACTAAAAATTTTACGGTTGGAACTAAAGCGTGCGAAGTCTCGATTTTAATGGCGTGGCACCCAGTTTCTGCAATAACTTTTTGAGCATTTTTTAGCGCTTGTTCGCAAGAATTTTCATAAGTATTAATTGGTAAATCGACTACGATTAAAGCGTTTTCGCAAGCTTTTGTAACGGCCTTGCCATGATTTATCATCATTTCTAAAGTGGTTTGAGTAGTGTCGCTATGCCCGTAAATAGTCATTCCAAGAGAATCACCAACTAAAATTATATCACAAGTTTTGTCAAGAATTTTGGCGATTGGAAAAGTATAAGCCGTTAAACAAATTATTTTTTCTTGAGATTTTTTTTGTAAAATTTGAGCAATTGAAATGGTCATTTGATTTAGAAAGATTGTTGCACAACAACACCGGAATTTTCTGATTCTGGTGAGATAATTTTGTTATCAAGAGTATTTTTAGAAGAATCATCTTCGATTAATATAGTTTCCGAAATAATATTTTCTTTATCTGGCGACACAAGCTGTAAAACTTTGTTATCTTCCTCGATAATTTGATTTTCAATCGTTACAGATTCAATTTTTTCTGGAGTTTTTTTAGGGATAACTCGATTTTTTTTAGCAACTTTTTTCTCTTCCGATTGAGTCACTAATTTAGCGTTTAATTCTTGATTATTGATGCGCTCAAGACCAAGATATTGGCGAGCCTGATTTAAATTAGAAACATGACCAACATCATCAAAGAAACCAAAAATATTAGTGGCGATATTGATTGGAATTTTTTTCTCTGAAGTGCCTGATAAAAATATAGTATTTAGCGTGCCATTGATACTTTCGTCATTTAAAAAGATAATTCCTGAAAAAACTGAATTCATAGCGGGGCCGCTTAGAGTAAGGGAAAAGTTGCTATTTTTAGCGCCTTTTAGATTTACAAATCCCTTACCTTGAACAAATTGAGTGGATAATTCTTTGTTTTCAAGAATTTTTTCTGGCTCCGCCAATTCACTTGCAAATGTTTTTACTGAAAACATTTTTTTAACTAACTCATTTAATCCATAGCCACGAATCCTTGGGGCCGAAATCGCCATGTTAATTTCTGAATTAAGATTATTCTTAAATTCATCGACTGATTTAGCGATGCTTACAATATTTCCCGATAAGTTAGCAGTTCCATCGACGGCTTTTACATTGTATAGATCGCTAAGAATTTTATTAACATTACAAGATTTGCAAGAAAATAATCCGTTAATTATTTTGTTGTATTTTATATCGCACAAGCCTTTATATTCAAAGGTTCCGTCATAAATTTGCATAGAAAGTTTTGATTGACCAAAAACGCCATTTTTGAAAGAATTTTTATAATCAAAATTTGAAATTAATTTATCGTCCAAGGTAATTTCGTTTGCAGTTAAATAGATGTCTCCAGAAAATCCTTGGAGCGAAGGCAGTTTGTAAAATTTATCAAAAAGACTAAGTCCGTGAACCCTTGTTAAAGGGTCATCATCGGCTTTTAATTTTAATTTTAATTTATCGGCATTAAGTTTTAAATTGGTGGTTTGATTTTTATCGCTAATATCCACATCAAGCTCAAAATCAAAAATATTTTTTTCGGAATCAAAATGAGTTTTTGGAACTTTTAAATAGCCTTGACCAAAGTCTAAATTAATATTTTGGTTTTTAAATTCTTGGTCGGCATATATCAATTTATCAAATTTTAATTTTATTGAATAGTTTGAATAAACTTGATTGAGCCACAATAATTTATCAAACAAAACCCCTTCGTTTAAATAGCTATTATTCTTTGAAAGTGAAATATATTTTTCAAAATCAAATTCTGAAATCTGAATATTAGTATTAACAAAACGACTTTTTTCGTTGTCGATAATTTCGACATTTCCATAAAATTCAGTTTTTTTATCATCTAAATTTACATAAAAATTTTTAAGACTAGTTAGGTTTGGAGTGATTTCTAAATCGCCATACAAAGCATAATTTTTCAAATTATTAATTTTAATATTATTCGACTCAACTTGAAGCCATTTAAAAAGTTCGCTTAAAGATTCGCCTTTGCCGTCGATATTGCCAGTGAATTTTGAATTGAGCTCGGATTCTTCAAAAATACCATTGGCCCTAAATTCTGAATTGCCAGGAAGCTTGAAGGAAAGGGGAGAAATTAATATTTTATTATCGTTGGCAATGTTTGCATAAAATTTTATATCCTTAACTTGGCCCTCGTAAAGAGTGGCGTTTTTAATAAAAATTTCCATGTTAATATCGTAATCTCTTGCCTCAAGAATTAGATCTGAAATATTGCGTTTACGCACTTTTATAGTTGTGGGTTTTGGAATGATTTTTACTTCATTTTCTTGTGGCTTTGAGTCTTTTGCGTCGGCAGATATTTGGGCATTTTCAATAAGATTTTGCGATTTATTTTTTTCGGCAATTTTTTTGGCGGGATTCTCCGTTGACCAAATGCTATCCAAATTTAAATCCTCAAATTCAAGATTAATATCGGTGGTAAAAATTTTGTCGGATAAGCCTAGATAGATATTGCCCGAGCCATTAGCAAGATCTGAAATAATAATAATTTTTTTCAAATCAATATTTTTGCCATCATTGTAAAATTCGGAACTTAACTTTATTGATTTGCCATTGTAACGAAGCTTGGAGGAGAGGGAGTCGCTTTTGGAAATTAAGGATTTGTAAAGATTTTTTAGCTCAAGAACATCGCATTCTAAAAAGCCACGAAATTTTGTTTTTAAAAGACCGTCGAGATTTTTTTCTAAAAAATGACCGCTAATTTTCAGATCAAAAGCCGGTGAACTCAAAAAGAAAAAAGAATCATCTTTTGGATCTTTTTTGTTTTTATCGATCGAATCAAATTTGGCAAGAATTCGGAATTCATTTTCAATGGATTGGCTTATAAAACTGCCATAACCTTCAATCGCATTTGCTCCATAATCAATTGTTGAATCAATTTTGGTAAACTCTTTTGAAATGCCATATTCATTATAAAAAGTAATGGTGGAATCATTGAGTTGAATACTTGGATTTGTTGCTAATCCAATGGCAACGCTTTCAATGTCGTTGATTGGGAATAATTTGGAACTTATACCGCCTTTTGAAGTTATATTTTTTTGAGAATCGGGGATATTTTTTGAGACTCGTTCAACTATTGCGCTAAAAGAACTGTTAACAATTTTCTTCAAATCTTCGGGTTGAGCGACTTCTATCGTAGCGTTGTCGGCAATTACTTTTTCAATAAGCTTACCGCTATTAAGTCTTAAAATTGGAAAAACTATTTTTAAATCTTCGACATAAATATTATAAAAATTATTGCTCTTGTCGCGTTTACCTGGTGGGGCGTAATTTTCGATGAAAACATGATGCGCTGATATTGAAGGCGAGGGTAGGAGATCAATTTCTATATCGCCTTTGATTGAAATTGTTGCTTGAGTAAGCTTGCTTAATCTTTGGGTTAAATCAAATTTTAATTTTGAATTATCTAAAAAACTTGGAAAGATTTTAGCAGCTACAAAAAGAGATAAAAAGACTATTGCGCCAATTTTGAAACCTTCAGATTTAAAAAAACTGATGAGGGTTTCTAGCGCTTTTTTTTTAAAATCAACTGTAAAATTTGTCCAAATTTTATTCATTTAGTTGTTAATTTTTTGAATATCAGAAATAATGTTCTCGGTATTTATAAGTTCATTTTTGCGCTCCAATGAAAAAAATATCACAAATAATAAAAATAAAATCGTCGAAATAATTAAGCTATTAAAGAAAGTTTCTTTATTTGGCGATAGTTCTCTACTATCTCCAATATTTAAAAGAATATGTTTTTTTACTTCGACATTTGAGCGAAGCGATAATTCTTGAATTTTTATATCGATAATTTTTGCACTAATTTTTAAGTGTTTACCGTATGATTTAATTAACCCGGGGATGTAAATATTTTTAGCAATTTTTTCTATATCATTATTCTCAAGTAAGGCTATATCGCTTGTTCTAACTTTTAAAAAACTAGCTATTTCTTCAATTTTAATATTGAGGTTCTCGCGATTGACTCGCAACATCTCGCCCAAGGTAAGTTGTTCATAATCGGGGGTAGTATTTTTTTCGATTATTAAAGTGTGTTCCATTTTAAAAGCCTAGTTAATTAATTTTGATAAATTAGATGTTGCATCGATAATTGCAATATTTCCAGCATTTTTAGACATTTTAAATAAAATATCTTTTTCCGTAAATAATCTGTTAAAAATTTCATTAATTTTTTGAATAGTAAATTCTTTTTCTTCAATCACAATCGCCGCCCCTTTTTGCGCTAAAAAATCGGCATTTTTTTGTTGATGATTGTCGGCGGATTTGGCAAAAGGAATTATTATCATTGGTTTATTGGCGCTACAAAATTCAAATATCGAAGATGAACCTGCGCGTGCTATTATCAGGTGAGAATCGTCGATTAATTGAGCCATATCTTCGAAAAAACTATCTACAATTACATTAATATTAAATGATTGATATTGTTCAAATGTTGATTCTACAAGTTCCTCGCGACATTGTTGAGTGATTTGAATATTTTCTTTGATATTTTCAGAAAAATTAAAAAATGCTTTTGGCAAAATTTCGCTAAAAATTTTAGCGCCACCCGAGCCACCAATTACAAGTATTTTGAACATTTTATTTTTTTCTTCGACGGGATAAAAATCCGAATTTAACAATATATCATAACCTAATTTATTATCGATAATTTTGGGTTCTTCAAAATCAGGTAAAGAATATTTTTTATCGTGTAATTTAGTTATTTCTTCGCGAACGGGATTTCCCGTAAAAAAAGTTTTATTTTTAAATTCGGGCTTGATTCCGCTGGTTTCTTCGAATGAAACGGCAATTTTTGTAGCAAATTTTGCAAAAATTCTATTAACTTTTCCTAAATGAGCATTTTGCTCATGAAGAATAATTTTGCGATTTGTAAGCGCTGATGCAATCAACATTGGAAAGGTTGCATAACCTCCAAAAGCATAGATATAATCGGGGCGATATTTAATAATAAAGTACAAAGATTTTATTATTCCAAAGCTAATTTTTATGAAGCCTTTTATCAAAGAAAAAAATGATTTTTTTAACTGTGAACTATTGATTACAAAGGTTTTAAAGTCATCATTAAGTTTTATATAATTATGAATTTTTTCATCTCCAAAAAATAAAACTTGATGATTTTGTTGATGTAATAAATTAGCTAAACATCGGGCAGGAATTATGTGTCCACCTGTCCCACCACTAACAATAAAAATTTTTTTTAACATTTTAAAACTGAATTTCTTGACAAAAAGTGTATTATATTTAGCTTTTTAAATGATTTATAAAATTTTCCAAATGTTTTTTAACAAAATTATGAAAAAAATTATTAATAAAAAGATTCGTCACTTCATCGATTTAAATGAAATCGAGAAATTGCAACTTCAAGAAATTATCAAAATTGCTAAAAAGCTTAAGAAAAATCATGATATAGCTAAGCATTCCAAATTGCTACCTCATAAAAATTTAATGATGATTTTTGAAAAAACTTCGACGCGCACTAGAACTTCTTTTGAAGTTGCGATTAGTCATCTTGGTGGCAATGCCGTTGTTATGAATAAAAATGATATGCAACTTGGCAAGGGCGAAACAATTTCCGATACCGCCAAAGTTTTGTCGCGCTATGTTGATTTTGTAATGATTCGCGCCAATTCGCATGAAGCGATTTTAGAGCTTGCCAAAAACTCGCAAGTGCCTGTTATTAATGGTTTATCCGACTATTCGCATCCTTGTCAAGTTTTGGCAAGTTTGATGACAATCGAAGAGCATTTTGGTAAAATTGCTGGTAAAAAATTAGTGTGGTGTGGTGATCAAAACAATGTTTTGAATTCCTATATTCACGCCACCAAAGAATTCGGTTACGAGCTTGCGGTTGCTTCACCTGAAGAAATTGATTTTAGTGTTAAAGAAATTGCTAAGGCGCGTAAAAATGGCGCAAAAATTTCGCTCCATCATGACGCAAAAAATGCCGTTAAAGATGCCGATGTGATCATCACCGACACTTGGTTTTCAATGGGCGATGAGTCAGAAAATAATGATGCTTTGCGTCAGAAAAAAATTAATTTATTGACGCCTTTTCAAGTAAATGAAAAATTAATGAAGCATGCCAAAAAAACGGCAATTTTTACGCATTGCCTGCCAGTTTATCGTGGTAATGAAGCGACTGGCGAAGTAGTTGATTCAGCGCGTTCAGTTATTTTTGATGAAGCAGAAAATCGTCTTCATGTGCAAAAAGCAATTTTACTTTGGGTAAGTCAAAAGAAATTTTAAATAGCATTTTTACTTTGCTTAATTTAAGCCCAGTTTTGTAAATATTCGGCGAAATGATTTTTTTCTTGCGAATTTTTTTCTAAAAATTCGCGTAAATCATTTTTACATTTTGCAAAATTTTCTTTACTCAAAGAACCGTTGTGATGTTGATAAATTAAATATAAAAGATAAGTATTAATTACATCGGTTTCGCAATAATTACGAATTTCTTGTAGGCGTCCCGCATCATACATTTCCATGACTTGAGAGCCATCGACCCCCATTTTTCCAGGCAAGTTAAAAGCGCAACATAATTCATTCATTTTTAAACGAGCCGAAGCTCCAAAATCAGAAAATGCATCCGCTAAATCGCAATGCCAATCGAGGCTAAATTTTTGATTATAATTATTCCACTTATCACCACTTTTGTAAAGCCAGCCCGCCTCAACTTCGTGCTTCATCGCTGAATATTTTAAAACCGGTAAGTCAAAATTTTTGCCATTAAAACTCACTAATCTTGAGAATTTTTTCTTTAAATGTTGAAAAAATCCTTTGGTTAAATCGCTCTCCAAGCTTGATAAATCGCCACCTGAGCGAATGTCGATTATGCGATAATATTCTTGGCCTTGAGAATCGCGAACTATTTCAGCTTCAACAAAACTAATGGCAATAATTTGATGAAAAATTTGACGCAAGAAACTATTTTTTTGATCGGTAATATCAAGATGATATTTTACGAGCTTGCTCCTGATTTCATTGGTTGTATCGCCCTCAATATGAAGTAAATTTTTGGCGGTTTTTATATCGGGAATTGTTTCTATATCGAAAACAAATAAATTTTGATGTTGCATTTAATTTAAAATTTTATGGAATTAGCAAGATAGATTTTTTATCATAATTATATTTTAGTATAATATTTTTATGAGTATCCATGTTATTTTTATAAAATGACATAATCTAAAAGCGCCATCTTTAAATCAAATCAAATTATAATTTAAAGATGAAACTTTTCATAAGTTAATTAACTAAATTTTTTAAAAAAATGCAAGCAATCCTTCTTCATAAAATCGGTGGACCAGAAAATTTAAAAATTGAAAATGTTGAAGATCCAAAACCTAAAAAAGACGAGGTAATTGTTCAGAATAAAGCAATTGGCATCAATTTTTTTGATCATGCTTTTAGAGGTGGACAGTATAAACTTAATAAATTTCCGGTGATACTTGGCCTCGAAGCTTCGGGAGTTATAGTTGCACTTGGCTCGGAAGTTAAGGATTTTAAACTTGGCGATCGGGTTGCTTATGTAAATGCTGGATTTGGCGCTTACGCCGAACAAAAAGCGGTAAATGTTTATAATTTAATTCCCGTCCCAAACGATGTAACTGATGAACAAGTTGCCTCGAGCCTTCTTAAGGGTTTGATGGCGCACACTTTGCTTCACAGGGTTTACATTGCCTCGCTAGTTAAAAGAATTTTAATCCATTCGGTAGCTAGTGGCGTTGGACATATTCTGTGTCAATGGGCAAAATATTTAAACATCGAAATCATAGGCACAGTTGGCTCTGATGATAAAATGGATTATGCTCGTTCGATTGGATGTTCTTATGTAATAAATTACAAAACTCAAGATTTAGTTGCGGAAGTTGGTAAGATTACCGATTATGCTGGCGTCGGCATTGTTTATGATTCAGTGGGCAAGGATACTTTAAGCAAATCTTTGGAATGTCTGTGGGCGATGGGAATGTGTGTAAGTTATGGCGAAACTTCCGGCGCTGTTGAAAATTTTAATTTAGATGATTTAGTCGGCAATTCACTTTATATAACGCGTCCAACTCTTGCCAAATATAAGAACAATCGCGTAGAATTAATAATGGCTTCAAACGAAATTTTTGCAGCATTAGCTAAGGGAATTATTCGTCCAAAAATTAATAATTATAAATTCCAAGATGTGGTTAAGGCGCATCGCGATATTGAGAGCAAGAAGACCATGGGCTCGCTAATTTTAACATTTTAAAAAATCTACTTTTGCTTCAAATTTCGTCGTTATTTTATTTTTTTAACTCGGTCATGTATGTCATTATACATTCCCTCGCCAAAAAAATAAAATGCCTAGAAATTTTTTGCAAAAGCGATTTTTTTTGCTACGCATTAAATTTGCTGAAGCAAATTTAGGGAGAATTTGAATCGCTTCGTCGCGAGTAAATCGCGACATCCGCGATGAGATTTGGGTTTTTTGGATTTTTTTTGGGTGTAAACATTTCATCTTTTTTTTCAAAAAAGATTCGCGACTGGAACCTGCTACGCATTAAATTTGCTGAAGCAAATTTAGGGAGAATTTGAATCGCTTCGTCGCGAGTAAATCGCGACATCCGCGATGAGATTTGATTGAGAAAAGCGACGAAGCGTTAGAAAATCCAATTAATGGATTTGATATTATTCATAACGCAAAATCTCGGCGGGATTAGATTTGCTGGCTTTATAAGCTGGATAAATTGTTGCTAAAAATGAAAAAATTAATGCCATTGATGAAATTAAAACCACATCGGAAATAAATATTTTTGAAGGCAAAGTTGATAAGAAATAAATCGCTGGATTGAATAATTCGACATCGGTAAAAGATTCAAGCCAAAGCTTGATATTATTGACATTCGAAGCAAAAACAACGCCAATAACTAAGCCTAAAAAAGTTCCAAAAACGCCAATTGATGAACCGCAAATTAAAAAAATACGCATGATGCCAAATTTTGTCATGCCAAGAGTGCGTAAGAGCGCAATGTTTTTATTTTTGTCATTAACCAACATTATCATGCTTGAAATTATGTTGAAGACCGCCACTAAAATTATTAAAGTTAAAATAAAAAACATCACGGTGCTTTCTACTTTTAAAGCATCGATGAAGCCAGAATTGGCGCTCTGCCAATCGGAAATATAAATATTTTTATCATCATGAATTTTTTCAAAAATTACTTTTTTTAACGAGCTAACCAAGGCAACATCATCAAGAAAAATTTCGATGGCGGTTGCTGAATCTTTTTGGCGAAAATGAATTTGCGCCATTTCATAATTCATAAAAATCGTTGATGAATCATATTCATAAAGTCCGCTTGAAAAAATTCCGCCAATTTGGTAAGTTTTAATGCGTGGAATAGCGCCGATTATGGTTTCGTTGGTCTCGGCAGAAATTATTTTTATTTTATCGCCATTTTGTAAATTCATTGATTGGGCAATCGAAGAGCCGATTATTATAGAATCTTTTTGATTAATTGTTTCGATGTTGCCTTCAATAATATTTTTAGAAATTAGTTCTTTGTTTTTTAAATCTTCAGCTTTAATTCCACGAATTAATCCGCCAAGATTTTTGCCGTTGTGAGAAAGCATGGCTTGGCTTTCGATGATTGGGTTTAAATGTTTTACGCCATCGATTTGTTTTAAATCCGCAATAATTTTTTCGTAATCATGAATTTGTCCTTCACGACTGTAAATTGTTAGATGAGCGTTGATGCCGAGAATACGATTTACTAATTCATAACGAAAGCCATTCATCACCGACATCACTATTATCAAGGTGGCAACGCCAATCATAATTCCGATAAAAGAAAAAATTGCAATTACCGAAATAAAACCTTCTTTGCGCTTCGACTTAAGATAGCGTAAGGCAATTAAGAACTCTAATTTTGAAAACATATTATGAAATGCCTTTGCTGGTTGAATATTCAAAGTGATAAACTTGATCTGGGAAAACTAATTTAAAAATATCATGGCAGGCGCTGGCGCATTCGGCGAAGCCTGTTAAAATTAATTTTAATTTATGTGGATAAGTGGCAATATCGCCAACCGCATAAATGCCTTTTATAGAAGTTTGCATTGTTCCGCGATCAACTTCGATATGGTGTTTATTAAGATTCAAACCCCAATTTGCAATAGGTCCAAGCTCCATGGCGAGTCCAAAAAATGGCAATAAATAATCGGCTTCAATTTTTTTAATATTATTATCAAAATCTTTAACGATAACATGTGAAAGCTTGGAATCATTGCCTTCGAGGCCCTCAAGTTGAAATGGAATTACCATTTCAATTTTACCTTGCGCTTCGAGTTTTTTCATTTTGTCGGCACTTTCGGGAGCACAACGAAATTTATCGCGACGATGTACAACATAAATTTTTTGAGCAATTTCGGCGAGGCTTATCGCCCAATCGACGGCGGAATCTCCGCCACCAGCAATTACAACTTTTTTATCAACAAATTCTTTTTTATTGCGCACCGAATAAAAAATTGAACTACCTTCAAATTTTTCGATATTTTCGAGGGGAGGGCGATTCGGTCCAAAGGCTCCACAGCCACCGGCGATGATTATCGCTTTACACTCAATTTTAACATTTTTAGAAGTTTCAACAACAAAACTACCATCATTTTTTTCGTCGATTTTTTGCACTTGTTGATTAAGATGATAAACGGGATGAAATGGCTCCACTTGCGCTTCAAGAAGTTCAATTAATTCGCTTGCCAAAACTTTTGGATGGGCGGGAATATCGTAAATTGGTTTTTCAGGATAAAGCGCCGTGCACTGACCGCCAATGATTTCAAGGGTGTCGATTATGTGGCATTTCATTTTTAGCATACCAGCTTCGAAGATGCTAAATAGGCCAGCGGGACCGGCTCCGACGATAACTATATCAGTTTTATAAATTGTCA
>Ga0209443_1001978_pt1 | contig 12416 bp, 9 predicted proteins | sample LauGreBMM110DCMD_2_FD_187571 | JGI IMG/M metagenome (GOLD analysis project Ga0209443, IMG submission 187571) | Freshwater lake microbial communities from Lake Michigan, USA - Su13.BD.MM110.DCMD (SPAdes) (version 2) | ecosystem: Environmental > Aquatic > Freshwater > Lake | place: Lake Michigan... | reverse complement strand
TTTTCATGGCTTACAAGCAGAGGGTCGGCGGTTCGACCCCGTCAACTCCCACACTGATAATCAAGGGTTTAGGAAGATAAAACTTCTTAAACCCTTTTTTGTTGCAAAAATTTTGCAAAAACTAAGTGAAAACAAATGAAAACAAATGAAAATAGTGACGCAATAAGATGGCGTAGATAAAATTCAACCTGGCTTCAAATTAACATAGGTGTAAGTTCAATTAATAAGTACAACCCTTGTAATATAACCCGAAGGTGGGTGAGCCAAAAAATATCACTTTAAGGTCTATCAAACAAAATAAATTGGTTAAGTTGTAATAATTTTAGACACATTAATAAATATACAGCCACTTTGTGGCACCAAGCATCCAATATATGGGTGAATTGGAGCCATTATATGGCTGGTATAAATAAGTTAGTTGCAATTTAATAATAGATTAAACTTAAAACAATAAATATGAATAACCTGATTAAGAAAATTTTAAACCTTTTTATACCTCAAGTGGAATTAACTTCACTGAATAGCCAGCGGCAAAAAAAAATAATTTACGAATGGGAAAAAAAGGGTTGCCCAGTTCCTACTCCCCATTTAGTAAAACAAGAAACAATTAGTGAGTATCAAAAAAAATTCGGATATACAACCTTAATTGAAACGGGAACTTTTATGGGCGATATGGTAGACGCACAAAAGACAAGATTTAAGAATATCATTTCCATTGAGTTAGGAGTTGATTTATTTAAAAACGCAAGTAAAAGATTTAGAAATGACAAAAATGTTTTAATTGTGCAAGGCGATAGCGGAAAAGTACTTTCGAAAATATTATTAGATATAAATGAACCTGCAATATTTTGGTTAGATGGGCATTATTCGGCTGGTGTAACAGCAAAAGGAGATAAAGAGTGTCCAATATTCGAAGAATTGTCCTCAATTTTTAGTAGTAAAAAATTTAATCATATTTTATATTAATCGATGACGCAAGGTGCTTTATCGGCAAAGGAGATTATCCTACGATTGAGAAATTAACAGAATATATTAGAAGTAAAAATGAAAAATATCAAGTTGAAATAAAACACGATATTATACGATACGTAATATAAACTGCAACTAACAAAGGCTATATTTAATAAGGGTTTCAGTGGTAATTCAAGCATTCTGCCCCGCTCAAACTTCGGTGTCAGTGGACAGGAAAGTAGACCGCAATCCCTTACTGCATATTGCCTCAATCGTTAGCAGAAAGCTTAGAAAACCGAAATGTCATCAAAAAAGAGAATTCGTATACAATAATCCTTAATTAGTCTTAAAGGGTTAGTAGGATTTAGTCTCAACTTTGCATCATAATTTTTTTAACAACGTTACATAGTTGACTGATAAGATCTATCCCATGACAATATGAAAGAAGTTACTTTAAAGTACACACGATTTTAAAAACACACAACAAATAAAATATGATAACCGATAATCAATTTTTTAAACCTGTTATTATAATAACATCTTTACTTGTTTGTGTTTTCGTGGGTTTCAATAATCAGAATAACCCAATTTTTACAAACAATGAGGTAATGGAGTATGTTCCCAAAGGCCCCGCAAAATGTTTTCGCCAGATTTGCTTTGATATCAATGAAAAAAAAGAATATCCCGATTCCACTTTTAATACCTTTTTTTCGGAACATAACCCTGTCAAATATGCAGAATTTTGTGAAAAAATCAACCTTGATGCAGTGTTACTTTTGAGTGTTACGCAATCTGGTTATGCAACCTACAGACAAACAAAAATCAATACCGTATATCCCGGAATGAAGGGTGATTTCTTTGGTGAAACACTTAAAGAATTACACAAACGTGGTATTTCCGGATTTGGTTATGTTGGTATTGGTTGGATATTGAAGTATGCTAAAGAACACCCTGAATATACAGATGGGAATAAAACGAATCCACTTATTTGTCTTAATTCACCTTATCGCAACGAAGTAATGGAGTCATCGCGCGAAATTCTTAGCAATTACCCTGTTGACGGACTTCGTTTCGATATATTAGATCAGCCAGCGGAATGCAGATGCGATGGATGTAAAAAGTTATACTATGAAATGTTTACCGGCACGATGCCCAATAAATGGATTGACTGGAAACACCAACAGAAATTTCGCCTGGAAAGTATCAGTCGTATTGTGAAAGACTTATATACTGTCTGTAAGGCAATTAAGCCGAGTGTGCCCATATGGCAAAATTGGTTTAATGGAGAGCAATATGCTGACATCAGCGATCTAAGGTATGTCGATATGGCTTACCTGGAATTTGCTGATCCATTTCGTGAATTATTCTTAAATGGTGTATTTAATAAAGAAGGCATTATTACAGGTAAAGTAATTGAAAATACAAACACGCGTTGGAAATGCCTTGTACTTGGCGGTAAGTGCTATTCATATTTTGCGTCAGTAGGGAAAACGGGATTGCCTGATTTAAATACTTCCTTTGACCGGGACGTCCCAAGCAATTGGTTCGAAAAAAGTCTGACTCCATTTTATGCTCAGGTTCGCGAGGTGGAGCCATATCTTGAAAACACGAATCCTATCACCAATATTGCCATTGTGTACAATGAAAAAACTCGGTTTCATTACGACCAATACAGTCGGGAAGATTACATGAAAGTACTTCGCGACATCACCGAACCTCTTTTGAGTTCGGGTAATCCTGTGCGTTTTATCTCAAACATTAATATTGTAACAACTCCCCTGGAAGGCTATAAAGCATTACTATTGCCTGAGTCTTCAGGTTTTACAGAGGATCAACTCGCAGTTATTAAAAATTATGCCGAACAAGGTGGTATAGTCGTAATAATAGGGGATGCACTTTCATATACAGCCGAAGGCAGTCCGCTGGACGACTTTTCAGGAAGCGAAATGATGGGAATTTCAAGAAAAGAGAAATCACAAGAATTGAAAAAAACAGGAAACATTGAATCCTACAGCAAAAACCAGGCTAATCCACGCGAGATCATTAGAGATGGAAAAATGCCGGCTAAAGTTTACACTATTGATAAACAATGTACCCGGATTGCTGTAAGAACCGGACAAACGCTCAGTTTTATAAAAACGCCAAAAGAACAGATAAAACCACTCGTTCATGTTAATCAATATGGTAAAGGCTTTGTGTACTATATCGCTTCTGCAGAAATGCCGGAAGTTACGGCTGCTGTCCTGAATCATGCGAGGGTTCTCTCCCCAATAAAAAATCACAATCTCTCCGGATTAGCAGTTTTAACAAAGAAAAATGATAAGGACGAATGGATGTTACATTTATTGGGGAAAGGGAAATATTCATTGATAATTGATAAAGAATACTGCCCCGCAACTAACATATCATCTACCTATCTCGTTGATATAAAAAATATTAAGATAAAAAATAATAAAAATAGAATCATGATTGACGTGGACAACGAGAATGATTATGATGTAATCATACTAAATTAGGTACTAAAGAAAATAATCTTGTGCTATTTTACATGGTATTTATTAACGGATGAAACATCTATCAATCTTTTCCGGGCAAACACATTAACCATACTCATAGGTTGTCTTTTCCTGAAATAGCGGTTTACCTACACACTGGAAGGTAGCTGGAGGGGATTTGTCATCCGTTTGGTTGATTCAAAGTTACCATTGCAACGCCATCAATACTTTCACTGAATTAGGCAGCTGATTGGTTGAAATAAAAACATTACCATTTGCCAATTTAACATCAGGATTGGTATTAAAAACTCCCTATTTTTAAAGTAGCCTTTACCCTTGTTTTGAGTAAAAGGCAATAAAAAAAACATTGCAATACATTGAACCAATCCTATTCTGGAAATAAATCGGAAAAGAACTGCTAATTTGGATTTTATTTTTTTTTATAATTAATATTTTATAACAGTTCCTGTAGAACAGGACTTAAAATTTCGAAAAAATGAAAAATATCTCAAGAAAGAATTTCCTTAGCACTATTGGTATTGTAGGTACCGGTGCCATTGCGGCACCTTCAGTTATAGCCAATAATGAAGTTCCGATGGATTTTTTAAACGAAAAACCATTTACACCATTTGACAGAAAAATAAAAGTTGGTGTTATTGGTTGCGGTAGCGTGGCCAGAAAGTACCTGCCACATTTAGCCGCTTGCCCTTATGCAGAAATTGTAAGCCTATGCGATATTAAACCCGAAAGAGCCAAAGAAAGGGCAGAACACTTTAAAGTTCAAAACTGGTATCCTGATATTGAAACAATGCTTGCTGGTGTACCTTTTGATCTTATTGTAAACCTCACTAACATGCAGGAACATGGGCGTTTAAATAAAATTGCCATCAATGCTGGTAAACATGTATGGAGTGAAAAGCCGATGGCAAATACTTATGCAGAGGGTGCCGCTCTTGTAAAACTTGCCCAATCAAAAGGCACTAAAATATGGGGTGCCCCAATGGTAGCAAATAGTCCTCAGTTTGCTTATATGTCGCAGCAAATACAGGCGGGAAAACTTGGAAAAATAGCTGGTGGGCATGGCAGCTATGGCCATCAGGGACCTTCGTGGTCATCATTCTTTTATGAAAAATTTGGTGGCAGCCTTCCCGACCTCGGTGTTTATAATATCGCCACCATGGTTGGTTTATTAGGCCCCGCAAAGGCTGTAACTGCAATGACGAGTATTGTAACTCCCACAAGAGAAATGGAAGATAAAGGTCATATTGTTGTGGATGTTGAAGATAATGCACACCTCTTGCTCGATCATGGTAATGGTATTATTTCTCATATACAATGCGGTTTTAATTATGTAAGCCCACATGGGTATGAGGGGGATGAATTAACAACACTATTTGTTGGCGGCCATGATGCAAGGCTTGATATGATTGGTTATGATTGGGCTCCGTTTAGGGTGGATGTGACCGATGTTCAAAATGGAACTTCGGTTACCAATCCATTTGCAACAGATAGGGGAAGTTATAAATGGGAAGAAGGAGCTTCAACAATCTGTGAGCATTTATCAACCGGTAAAGAACTGGTAATTAATGTTGCACATGTGCTCCATGTACTTGAAATTATAGAAGCCACAAGGTTATCTCAGGAAACTGGAAAACGCATCCCCCTGAAATCGACTTTTAAATGGCCAATGGTATAAACAGTATAAAATAATTGACCTGTATCTATCATTTGTCCTTAGAAAACTGATTAGGTACAGGTCTATTAATGTACATGGTAATAAAAAAAATTTGTAATAGTAGTTACATGATTACTAAATTTAGAAATTATTTTTTAAGGCTTGCATTCTTGTTTGGCTTCGCCTCTTTGGCGTCGTGGATGCCAATGCTAAACTTATGGATGGACCAAAAAAGTATCACAGGTTCTTCAATAGGATTGCTTTCTGCCATACCATGGATAGTAATGCTGGCGGTTCAGCCATTTGTAGGAATGTTGGCAGACAAATATGGAAAAATTCTTTTACTTAGAATTTCCCTTATTTTATCATCCCTGCTGTTTTTAATTATTCCATTTGCTGCTAATAATATTACTGCTATTGCATTTTTAATAACCATCCTCTCCATTTTTAATACGCCTGTGCTGGCACTTCTTGATAGCATAACGCTTGATGAAGTAGAAGCTGATGAGAATATGGGTTATACTCATTTTCGTTTTTGGGGTGCACCTGGCTATGCGTTGGGTGCCCTGGTTACCGGTAATTTAATCCCGGGGTTTGGGATGGATGTACTTTTTTATACAAGCTCAGGTTTTTTGGTACTTACCTGGCTTGCTTTGCTAAATTTTAAACCTCTTTTAAATACATCAAACCGAAAAGATCTGTCGTTTGAAGGGATGGGTAAATTTATAACCAAGGGAGCGATTTTATTATTTTTAACAGTTATCACAATTGTTTCAGTAGGACAATCGGCCATTAATTTCTTCTTAACTATTTATTTAAAGGAAATAGGTTCTACACCGCAGAATACGGGCATTGTACTTGGGGTACAGGCAATAAGTGAATTGCCGTTTTATTTTATTGGCGGCTGGTTGCTCAGGAAGATGGAACCATCAAAAGTCGTGGTAATCGCTATTTTTTTTACAGCAGTGCGTTTGTTCCTTTATTCGTTCAATAACAATCCCCAAGCGGTGGTTTTTATTGAAACTATGAATGGAATAACCTGGACCCTATTATGGATATCATGCGTAGAATTTATAGATAAAAAGATGCCGGCAAAGTGGCGAACCACAGGACAGTCCCTGCTTTGGGCAGCCTATTTTGGTGCCGGGGCAATAATAGGAAATATGTTTAGCGGTATACTTTATGAGCAGGTAGGTATTAAAAAAGTATTTGTAATTAATGGCATTATCATTTTAATTACTAGCATCATGGCCTATTATTTTTTCTTTAAATCAAAGCCTGAAACTGATTCTTCAACAATGAAACCAAAATTATGGATACCGTAAAATCAATTTTATCAAATTATAAAAGTGGATGGAGCCTTTCTAGGGATTTTTATTTGAATCGGGATTTATTTAATCTTGAAATGGATACCATTTGGAAAAAAGACTGGCTTTTTGCAGGTTTTTCGTGTGAAATACCTGATGCTGGCGATTTCTTCACTTATACCGTAGGTAATCTTTGCGCCATTATTATAAGAGATGATGACGAACAGGTGTATGCTCATCATAATAGTTGCAGGCACCGGGGTTCTGCTATTTGCATTGAAGAAAGAGGCAATGATGAAAACTTAAAATGCCCCTATCATAATTGGGTGTACGAAAAAAATGGTAATCTTCGAAATGCCCGTATGATGACTGAAGATTTTAAAAAATCTGATTTTGGCTTGCTGCCAATTCACGTACAATTGGCAGGAGGCGCCATCTTTATTTCATTTGCAAATGAACCAGCTATTTTTGAGAGAGAGAAGGAAGATTTTGGAAAGTACTTATTGCCCTATCAACTAAACAAAGCAAAAGTAGCTCACCGTGACCGTTATGAGCTTGAAGCCAATTGGAAATTAATTGGAGAAAATTTTAAGGAATGTTATCACTGTGGCCCTGTACATGTTGAATATTGTAATGCCGTAGTTGGTGCCAACCTGGTAGAAGAAAGGGAAGAGCTCTGGAATAATCTAAGACCCATTTGGAAATCAAAAGGCCTCGAAGTAGACACCATAGAAAATATAAAAGATACCAATCATTTTGCCATACGGTACCCCCTTAGAACTGGTTTTGAAAGTTACAGCCTAGATGGAAAGCCCGTGGCGCCATTAATGGGAAATCATGTTGATTATCAAAGCGGGGTACTAGGAATGCTCAATTACCCTAATTTTTGGATGGATGCGGTTAGTGATTATTTATGGGTAATGAGAATAACTCCTATTGATGAGTACAGATCTACTGTTGACCTCACCTGGTTAGTTGACGGTAAGGCGATTGAGGGTGTTGATTATGAACTTGAGAGACTAACGGAATTTTGGAAAATTACCGGAGAACAAGATTTTCAACTATGTGAAAATAATCAACGAGGCATTAAATCAGATTTCTATACCCCGGGCCCATTAGCTACATCGGAGGAAGATTTGGTTGGTTTCCATAAATGGTACATCGAAAAATTATTAAAAGGTTTGCCTCAATAATCGGAAGGAATGAAAAGGACAGTTGTTGAACTACCCAAAAAGCTAAAACTAGTTTTAATAGGCAATGGAATGGCAGGTTATAAATTTTGCGAAAAATTTATAAAATATAAGCTACATAAAAAATACGATATGGTTGTATTTGGAGAGGAGCATTATCCTGCCTACGATCGGGTAAACCTTACGAGTTATTTTATAAAACAGTCGGCAGAAGACTTATTGATGGCTCCTGCTTCCTGGTATGCTGAAAATAAAATAGTGTTGAGAAAGGGTGAAACGGTAGTTGAAATATCTAAGTCAGAAAAATGGATTAGAACTGGGAACGGAGCCATTGAAAAATACGATAAACTTATTTTAGCAACAGGTTCTCTGCCTTTTGTACCCAATGTTTCTGGGACAAAATTGAAAGGTGTTTTTGTTTACAGAACGATTGATGACCTGGATAAAATAAAGTCCTTTATTCCTGCATCAAAAAAGGCAATTGTTATTGGTGGTGGCATTTTAGGATTAGAGGCTGCAAGGGCTTTGTTGCAGGAAGGGTTAAAGATTAGTGTAATTGAAATTGCCCATCAGATAATGCCAAGGCAACTGGATTTACCTGCCAGTAAATTACTTCTTTCCAGCTTACATAATCTTGGTTTAACAATTTTATTTCAAAAAGAAATTGTTGGTTTTGAAGGAGACCAACACGTTAAGACTGTAAGATTTTCTGATGGCTCTCATGAAGAGGCAGACTTAGTAATTATATCGGCAGGGATTGTAGCCAGGGATGAGCTTGCTAAAGATGCCGGTTTAAAAATTGGAGATAGAGGAGGAATAGTTGTAAACGACCATACATTAACATCCGACCCAAGTATTTATGCTATTGGCGAATGCGCACTTATGCACAATAGAATTTGGGGGCTTGCAGCACCAAGCTTTGAAATGGCAGAAGTACTTGCCGCAAGATTGAGCGGTATTTTTAAAGTGTTCTGTGGCGATGTGGTATTCAGTAAACTTAAAGTTATTGAAACGGATGTTGTTTCTTTTGGGGATAGCCTTGCCCCAATTGAATCTGCTGATGCTTTTGTTCAATTAGATGAAGTTGCCGGGGTTTACAGGCGCATCAATATCTCCACAGATGGAAAGCGTTTACTCGGCGGAATATTAATTGGCAATGTAAGTGGGTATGCCAGTTTTCTTCAAATAATGAGAAACAAAGGTTGGATAAATGTACCACCAAAAGAACTAATCGAAAATCTGTCTGCGGCTTCGGGGTCAAAAATTATGGACTTACCGGATAGTACAAAAATATGTATGTGTGAAGATGTGTCGAAAGGGGAAATTCTTGAATGCATTCGTACCCACGATATCAAAAAATTAGAAGGAGTAAAAAAAATGACCAGAGCAGGTACAGGCTGCGAAAGTTGTGTTTGCTTAGTAGAAGAGTTGCTGCATGAGTATTTGAATGAAGGTGCAAAAAGTTAAAAAATTAATTAAGATGAAGGAAGTCAAAAAATTTGATGTTGTATCTATTGCAGATTTGTGTATTGACATAATTGTAACAGGCAGTGTAAAACCAATATATGGCCAGGTTGAGCAATTGGTTGATAATTACTCAATTGATGTTGGTGGCTCCGTATCAATATTTGCATCACAGTTTGCAAAACTGGGTGGACAAGTTTGTTTATTTGGAAAAGTAGGAAATGATATCCAGGGAAAAATAATATTGGAAAGATTAGCATTGGCAGGAGTTGATGTATCCTTTGTGGAGGTTTGTTCCAATACATCTACTGCAATGGGCCTCAACCTATCTTGTAATAATGACAGGGCCCTGCTGGCTTGCCTTGAAGCAATTGATTTGATAGACAATGGCATTTTTAAGCAATTATTATCTGTTAAAACCAGGCATTGGCATATAGGAAGTTATTTTTTACTTAAAGGCCTGGCGGGTGGGTGGAGCCATTGGATAAAAGAATGCAAAAAAGAAAAAATTAGCATTTCGTTAGATACAAATTGGGATCCCGAAGAAAGCTGGGATTCTATCCTTGAGATACTGCCGCTTGTTGATATTTTTCTTCCAAATGAAGCAGAAGCGCTATCCATTACCAGGCAGGATGATATTTTAAAAGCAGGAGATATATTGGCAACCTATTGCCCATTCGTAGTAATTAAATGTGGTGAAAACGGTGCTGTAGTTTTTACCAATAACGAAGTGACTGAGTATCCAATACCTGAAAGGTTTTTACTAAACTTACAGATACTCGACACCACCGGGGCAGGGGATAATTTTGATGCAGGTTTTTTATTTAACTGGTTACAAGATGAAAAATTAAGTACCTGTATTGAGCTGGCTTTTGAATGTGCCATATCCAGCCTTAAAGCATTGGGTGGTGTACAAATGCAGGTGTTACAAAAACAGATAGCAAATGACTAAATATTATCAGGATATCATAAAACAACCTGCCCAGCTTCGGCAATCACTTGCATATAATTTGGGAGAGGGTTTACAAAACATTACAGAAGCGGTAGCAATAATCAGGGCATCTAAGTACGTATATATTTCAGGTATTGGTGCCAGTTGGTGTGCTGGGTTGGCTATACAAAATGCGTTTAATGAATATGGTTTTCCAGTTATCCTTGCAGATGCTGCTGAATTACTGCATCATTCAAAAATACCGCCCAATTCAGTAATTATAATATTATCAAGAAGTGGAAAAAGTATTGAAATTGTTTCCCTGGTAAATAAGTTCCATGAGGCTAATGGTAAAGTAATTGCCATCACTAATAATGTAGAGAGTGTTTTGGCAAAGGATTGCGACGCTTCTTTATTTACCTCAGTAGATTTTGATCATTCCATTTCTGTAAACACCTATACTTCAATTATTCTTACCGGGCTGCTGTTGGCAATTGGAGTTACAGATGTATCATCGTTACAAGATTATAATAAGTTACTCAACAATTCATTCATTGAAACAGAAAAAAGAATAGCAGGCTGGCAGAATCAATTACAATCATCAGACTGGCTAAACGAAACAGGGTATTATTATTTTTTGGCAAGAGGGGCCAGCCTTTCTTCAGCCTATGAAAGCATGCTTCTGTGGCATGAGGTAGTAAAGATGCCAACTACTGCTTTAAGTACGGGTTTTTTCCGGCACGGTCCACAGGAAATTATCAATAACCAATTAAAGATGGTTCTCTGGTTGCAGGATGACAACACTCGGTTAAACGATATTCAGCTGGTAAGGGATCTTACAGATAAAGGCGTAAGTTTTATAATAATTGGAACAAATATTCCTGGCGATTTACCAGGGTTGCATATTGAATGCCCCGAAATTAAATTCCCTTTTCAGGGCATCATTGATATCATACCTATGCAACTTGCCGCCAGCATTTTAGCTGAAAAAAAGGGGGCAGACCCTGATAATTTTCTGTACTGCAATTTTATTGTGGAGAAAGAAGGGGGGCTGTGAAATAATAATATGGTTTGTAAAATTTTAATACCATAAATTCCTTAATCACACTATTAAACAAAAGCATCAAACCATTTTTTGTAAGTTCAAGTAAAAATTGCATTTCCAGCACTACTCATTGTATTGTTGAGTGCCAGTTCGTATACCACTGACTATTATGTGTCCAATTCCGGTAGTGATGCTACTGGCAATGGATCGCAGACGAAACCCTGGTTAACGGTTAGCACGGTTAGCAAAGCATTTGCCACAGTGGTTAGAGATAAAAAACATGTCATCCACATTGGATCAGGTACGTTTGTTGAAACAGCAACTTTATCCGCACCGTCTGGTTGGAGTTTACGTAACGAACGCAGCGAAATGAAATAAGGTGGCCTGGAGGCAGTGAAGTGTTTTTGTGAAACGTGTAATAATAATAGGTAGGACAGCAGCATTAGGGATAGGAGTGAAAATCCTTTTGCGATAGCAAAAGATTGTAAGGCATAGCCCGACCCGCCTTTTTTTTGGCGGGGAATGCCATCATGATAGAAATTGTTTAAACTGTTATTTATTTTATTTTTGATATTGGAATGATTGTGAATATTAGTTTATAGTGAATATAAAAAAATGGTGGCACAGGAAGCGTTGGCTTTGGCATTACCTCAATGATGCACGCATCTGAAAGTGTATGGTATAACCTCCTACAACCAGCAAGATTTGACGAAATATGGAGAACGGAAACTATTGTAAAGTATGATTTCAATTACAGTAGTTCTGCGCCGCCTTGATAAGTGGCACATGAACCATAAACTAAGTACTAGCTTTAACTTTCATTTTGTTAAACCCTACTATTAGATATCTCCTCAGTTATTTCGGCTATATTTTCAATTTTTTTAATAAAATTATCGACGTTTAAGCCGGCAATTAGAACGAAAGCTAAAAATCCCACATTTGAGGAATCTACATTCTTTTGAGGCTCGAGCACTAAGTGGAAAATCCACGCAATTTCTCCCCACTATACCATTTTGATATAACCCCCTAAAAAAATAGAACACCTGCAAATTGGTTGCAACATAACAACTACTCGAAATACAATACAAATGGGGGATCAATTTAGTATGGCGACGAGGGGTTATTTAAAATTGGCGATTCTAGGTCAATATGCCTTGGCGCAAGGGGGTCATTATGCGTGGATTTTCCACCTTAGGGATTAATTTATTTGATTCATTTGATCATTTGACAGGTAACATAAAAAAATTACTACTTACAAGCAGAGGGTCGGCGGTTCGACCCCGTCAACTCCCACACTGATAATCAAGGGTTTAGGAAGATAAAACTTCTTAAACCCTTTTTTGTTGCAAAAAAATTGC
>Ga0209443_1001976_pt1 | contig 12424 bp, 9 predicted proteins | sample LauGreBMM110DCMD_2_FD_187571 | JGI IMG/M metagenome (GOLD analysis project Ga0209443, IMG submission 187571) | Freshwater lake microbial communities from Lake Michigan, USA - Su13.BD.MM110.DCMD (SPAdes) (version 2) | ecosystem: Environmental > Aquatic > Freshwater > Lake | place: Lake Michigan... | reverse complement strand
AAACAACTGTATTACCATAAACATATGCATTACCACCAATATTTGTATTTCCAGAAATACCTGCTCCCCCACTTACTATTAACGCACCCGTTGAAGTGGATTTTGAAATCGTAGTAGTAAAAACAACTGTATTTCCATAGACATATGCATTACCACCAATATTTGTATTTCCAGAAATACCTGCTCCCCCACTTACTATTAACGCACCCGTTGAAGTGGAGTTTGAAATCGTAGTAGTAAAAACAACTGTATTTCCATAGACGTATGCATTACCACCAATATTTGTATTTCCAGAAATACCTGCTCCCCCACTTACTATTAACGCACCAGTTGAAGTGGATTTTGAAATCGTAGTAGTAAAAACAACTGTATTTCCATAGACATATGCATTACCACCAATATTTGTATTTCCAGAAATACCTGCTCCCCCACTTACTATTAACGCACCAGTTGAAGTGGAGTTTGAAATCGTAGTAGTAAACACAACTGTATTACCATAAACATAAGCATTACCACCAATATTTGTATTTCCAGAAATACCTGCTCCCCCACTTACTATTAACGCACCAGTTGAAGTGGAGTTTGAAATCGTAGTAGTAAACACAACTGTATTACCATAGACATACGCATTACCACCAATGTTTGTATTTCCAGAAATACCTGCTCCCCCACTTACTATTAACGCACCACATGAAATGGAGGTTGAAATCGTAGTAGTAAAAACAACTGTATTACCATAGACGTATGCATTACCACCAATATTTGTATTTCCAGAAATACCTGCTCCCCCACTTACTATTAACGCACCAGATGAAGTGGAGTTTGAAATCGTAGTAGTAAAAACAACTGTATTTCCATAGACATATGCATTACCACCAATATTTGTATTTCCAGAAATACCTGCTCCCCCACTTACTATTAACGCACCCGTTGAAGTGGAGTTTGAAATTGTATTATTCATAACAATAATATTTCCACCAACAAAAATATTACCATATACCGAAGCACCACCATGAGTTACTTGTAGCGTTCCTGTAGTAGTAGATACTGCTTCAACAAACCCATTTATTATAGCAGAATTATTAACAGTTAAACCATGTTGAATATTCGTATTTCCATTTACAGAACCTATATTTATGGTTGTTGCGTCAAATCCCAAATCAATCATATGTGCGTTATTTTTTAATAATGAAAAATACGTATTATTTGTTTTAATTTTTCCAGAATCATTTACATTAACATCGCCAGATAATACCATATTTCCACAAACATCAATGACCGAATTATTTGAACGATTAAACAAGTTTGGTAAAAAACAATTATATATTATATTATTATTGCTATTATCTGTTGCAACAATCGCAAACGTATTTAAATCTACTTTTGAAATATGTGTTAAATTATATTGTAATAAGTTATTTGAATTACCGCCCGTGTTTAGCATATCATCTGATATAATATTCCAAGTATTATAGTTATCAGTTGAGTATAATAACACCCCCCCATTAGTAGTTTTACCAACTATAATTGCGTTGGATGCGTCATAAATACATATTTCATTAAAAGTTAAATTATTAAAAGATATATCTATAAATGAAGAAGATGTATAATTACTATATGTTATATAGTTAGAACCAATAGCTATTACATTCGAACTATCATACACTGAAATGGAAGTATAAGACACGATATTAGGTGAATTATATGTTAAATATAAATCCGTTGTATTATTATAATTGTATATAATACCATACGTTTGTTTAGAACCAGCAAAAAATACATAATTACTATTTCCATCAACACAATTTATTAGAGAACTTTCATTTAGTAGTGGTAAATTAAGTGTACTCGTGGCTACATCAACACCGTTAGGAATTAAATCATAATTACTATTAAATAAAATATCACCGTAAAATATATAATTGGTTTTTGTAGTTAAAAACACGCGATATGTAGAGAGTTGTTTAAGTATAAAAATATTATTAGGAAATACGGTTTGATTGTTTAATATTATTCTCAATGGATTGTAAGTTATACCATTATCGATTGTATATAAATATGTATTTTGAGATAATAATATAATACCCGAGTTTGTATTATCAATATAATATAATGATACAGCATTTGGGAATGAACTTGTGTTTGAACTTGACGTCCATGTTTTTGAACTATTCGTTGAATATAATAGTGTAGGTTTAGTATTTATTATTGCTCCTACAGCAATACAATTACCATTATTTAAACACTTTATTTTATTAATAGCGGATGATTGAGAATATACATTTTTAATAAATCCATTTGTAATATGTAAGGGTCCATTAATATCTAATATATATTTTTCAGTTCTTGGCGAATACGTATTAATACCAATTGTAAATGGATAATTATCCATTGAATTACTCGAAACAATCATTTGACTTTGTATAAAATTCCCCGAATTATCATTCACACCAATTATTCCAACCGAACGGGTTTTATCGTTCATATAAGCGCCTCCTCCAATAGCAACTCCGTGTTTTGTTGGTGTAATTATATTTAAAAATGTATTCGAAGAATTATCGGAAGATATTAGTGAAAGAGCATTTCCAGTATAATTATTTACATTTCCATAAACATTCGGTAAATATGAACCAGAACATATATCATATATTACAACCGTTTCATTATTAATATGTCCTAATGATGGGTCGACAATTATATTTTGTTTGTTATTTCGGTTAGATACTGTTAATTTAGATAATATTTCAGTATTATTAGAAACATCAATTACCATATTTCCGCCAGAATTATATTGAATCTTACCATTATACTGAGGATTTTGTGTTTGTAAAGTATTTAACGAATTATCATTAAAAAAATAAATACATGAACTTGTATCAGATGCTACTAATTGTATTCCTTTATTTGTATTATTTTGAGCCAGTGTATTTTGAGTGATTGGTTGATTTGAATAAACATTTAAAACTTCACTGCGATTTCCACAAATATCAAATGTTGCGTTTGGAATTGAATTATTTACACCAATTCCAGAGATATCACCAAACATATAATTTGATAAATCTGACCCAAAATAAATATTGTTATATAATATAATATTTTTTTTTTCAATGATATTTCCATAAACAGTTATATTTTTAGAAACCTCCATATTCGATTGAGCGGTTACATTTCCTGTAATATTAACTAAATCGGATACATTAAAACTACCTTTAACGTCAAATATACCCTTATAACTTTGGTTCACCGTCAAAAGATCAGTAACAATGGAATTAACACGAATATTATTATTTGAATCTTGTTTATTAATTCCACTTCCACCTTGTGATTTCCAAGACATTATGATATATTATTATATTGTATATTATTTTCATATAATATATTCTAAATAAGATATGTATTTAATTATTAAGTGAATAATTAAAAATTCAATTTATTTTTTTGAGTTTGATTTGTTTTTTTGAGTTTGATTTGTTTTTTTAATATGTCTATATTTATTGTATTTTTTTACGGTGTTTTTTTTGCGATTTAATTGCTTAAATTTATTATAAATAATGTGCCGGTCTTTTAATAATATATCTACGATATTACGATAAAATGCCCGAAATTGACCCCGCTGTTTTTTCATGTCGTGTACCGAAAACCATTTAATTTGTTGTTTTTCAAACAGTTTTGTTTTATTTAAAAATCGTTTATTCATTCGTTTCCATAAAAACGTGTGATTATTATTAAAATATGTAGGTAGGTTCTCATCATATTTAATACAAATAATATGTAAATTGTAAGTATTCCATAATATTTTATGAATTATGTTATTTTTTTTTAATATTATTTCATCTCCCAAAAAACCAGTTAGTTCTTCACTGCCTTCTCGTAATGCCGTATGATATGGTGTTTCGTTTTTATCAACACCTCCTCCAAAGTCGGACCATCCAGGGGTATCCGCAAGTTCATTTTCTTTACCAAATAAAAAATACAATTTATTTTGATGAAATGCTACTGGTAATATACTTCCAGCAACCATATATATTAACATTTTATTTTTATTTTTACAATAATTGGGCGTTTAACATATTATTTTTTAGACACAGTATATCCTACATTACGATGTGTAAATATATCTGCATATATTTTTTTAGTAGTTTCTTCTTTATGATTTGGTTCTACTGGTGTTTCATTTATTAGATTATTGGTATTGGTTTCTTCGTTTCTGCGTTGTTCTCTAAAACTATTATAAAACTGAATTACTTTGGGATTTGCTTTAATTTTTTGTGGATGAAATGCGGATAAATATAATCCATGTAATGTTTGTATTCTTGATAATGCTACATATGTTTGACCGTATTCAAATATACTTCGTCCAAGATCCATTTCAGCCAATGATAGTGTTGCTCCTTGTATTTTATGTATCGTCATCGCCCAAGCTAAACATAACGGATATTGTCCGATAATAATGGTTGGATATTCTTCAGATTGTATAAAATGGGGTTGCATTTGACGAATGATTCCATTTGAAAACTGAACTATGGGTATGTATGAATCCGCACCATGTTTTATAATATTAGTTACAATTCCTTGAGAACCGTTGCATATACCGACTTCCAACTCAATATTCGCAGTACACATAACAACTGAACCTATTTTTAATGATAATAATCGGTTACAGTTTGTATTATTTACTAACTGTTCGGTTTCATAATGGATTTCACTTGGTGATAATTTTAGACATTTTTCAATAATTTCAAACGGAATATTTTTATTATTATCTAAATACATATTACAATCGGTTCGTTGTATAAACGCAAATGTATATTCGAGTGTTTCTAATTTTGAGAACATCATATTATTTACATAATCGGATTTTGCACGAACCGCAAATAATTTAGTAGGAGTACAATTATTATGTTCTTCTGGGTTGTATTCCCGTTTTACATAATTTTGTAGAACGCGTTTATATTCTTCACTTAATCGTCCTTCTCTTATTTGTAAAAGAATTTCAATATATACAGGGTCAGTTTGTCGAAACATTGTGGTTAATTCTATATGGTTAGATATTGAAAATATTTCAATCCATTTCGTAGATTCAAAACAAAATAATTCTGTAGAAGGTTCTCCAATTGTACCTATTGGCGGTAATTGATAAAAATCACCACAAAATATTAATTGCATACCGCCAAACGGTTTATTATTCTTACGTATTATTTTAGCCAGTTCATCTAATATTTCTAACATTTTTTTAGACATCATACTTACCTCATCGCAAATAAGTATATCCGTATGTTTCCATAAACGAACAGTTTTTTGGTTTCGTAATACACTTGATATAATAGTAGAAATCGTACCTTTTGCTAATCGAATACCACTCCATGAATGTATGGTTCGTGCATTACATCGTAAAAGTACCGACGCACATCCAGTTAACGCACATATTTGAACCTTTTTATTATTTTGAATACAATATGAATATAAATATTGTATTAATTTTGTTTTACCAGTTCCACCTGGACCCGTTATAAATAAGTTATCACCTTTAATAAACTTATAAAATACGACTTGTTGTTCTGGTGATAATTCGGATATATTCATTTAAGTTGTTGTTGATAATAAGATTCTTAGTAATTAATGTTATTATCTTTATGAATATTTACAATCAATTTTATTAAAATATTATAATTGCTTTTCTCGGCATTCATTGTTTATGATTATTCATTCATAAACGATTTCCATACAAAATGAAAAATGATTACCGTTTAAATTGATTGGTTTACCATATTCATTAATTAATTTGATATTTAATTTTTGTAAATCAATTTTACCAGAGTAACTTCTTTGGTCGGTCATTAATCCAGTAAATCGGTTTAATGGTATAATACTATTAAAAGCAAATATAGCACTATTTAATGATAATTTCGCAATAATATTTTTATTTATTAAGGATAACGGCAACGGAGATATAAATGTATTTTGATTTCCGCGACTAAACTCATCCATTACTAAATACATATATCTAACCGTATTGATATTGTAATTACACTCTGCATATATCTTTGTGGCAGGAAGAGACAGTGGCGGTGGCAGAGTATAATTTAATTTTCTAAATCCTAATAACCATCCAAGTTTGGATTTAAAATTATATCTATCGGTTCCTATCGAGTTTACATCAAATGATATTGTAATTAGATTGTTAAGATCGTTGGTTAATGAAACTTTATTATTATTGGCAACAAATATATTTTTATTCGCAAATATATAGGAAGAGTTTTGAATCACTGTATTTATAGCATTTACTAAATCAGTAATTGTATTATATTGATTGTTTGGAACTTCAATTATATATTTCGTATAATTAGTATCATTAATCTCATTAATCTCATTAATCTCATTAATATTCTTGTAATTCAAATTAAATACATTATTTCCTAAATCCGATGAAATATTGTAAAAACTCATTGGTAAATCAATATTTGAAATACTAATACTTTGCACGTTTGTTATTTTTTCAGGTAATGTAATATTGTAATCTGCGGTATTATTTAAATTATATTCATCTTCAAATATTGTATCAATATTTACATATTTTGTTTTTATTGGTTTATGGACGTTAGTCATTACCATATGACTTCCATATTGCGATACGGTTGGTTCCATAAAATTATCACTTTTATTATCGTTATATTTACTCATTTTATAAAGAACGTTTATTTTTTTATTTATTTCTATATGTATTTATTTCTATATGTATTTATTTATAAGCAAACCTTCCTAAATTATCTGTCCGAACAACTTTTACAATGAATATTTCCATTGTTTACACTAAATACCATTCCATTAAATATATTATTGATTGGTTCTCGTTTGTTATAATCTGTATTTATGTTTATATTTATGAGAGGCATTTCGGTTAATTTGTTATTTAAAACCTTTTTTTTTTTATGAGTAAATAGCAGAATCATTATAAATTATAAAATTGATTTAGTAGGATACTAATATATTATACTACAACCACAATATTTTATGGATAAAACAGAACAAATCAAGGTATTCAAAAATAGTTTTTCTAAACAAACAAATCAAAAAAAATGCGAATATTGTTCGTATATATTTACAAAAAAAGAATGCTACAGTAAACATAAAACCAGCGGTAAGTGTATAATCGGGTTTATTGAGAAAACTGCCGATATAACTAATACAAATATAATAGAATGTAATAAACTGATAAGTAATCAGGAATTGATGAATACAATTCGAAATCTAGCAATTCGAGTAACCAAATTAGAAAAAGACAATATTTCTTTAAAAAATACATTACTTATTCGTCAAAAAAAACAAATTATAGAAGTATTAAATACCCCCTCTTTTATTCCAAATATGTCGTTTGCTGAATGGTGTTCTACTATTCCAGTTAATCAAACAAACTTATTAACTATTTTTGAATATGATTTAACAGAAGGTATTAAAAATAGTATTTTATCTGTAATTTTAAATGCGGAATTAAACAAATTACCAATTCAATCATTTATTCAAAAACCCAAAACGATATATATTTATAATAAAACGCCAAGTGAAACCAAAACAGAATGGATGATTCTAAAAAATGAAATGTTGGAAAAAATGATTTCAACTATTTCACGCAAGTTTTTAAAAGAGTTTTTAAAATGGCAACAAACTAATAAAGAATGTATTGAAACCAATGATAATTTAAAAGAGGTTGAATTATTATATATGATAAAAATAAATGGAAATAAAGTTTCTAATGAAAAACGGTGTGCCGAAATAAAAAAATGGTTATATTCAAAAATAACCCAAACAATTGACTCATCTGTATTAACTCCAGAAATTGTATGAATAAGTTTTTCCATAAAATCCAAAGCAACGATGTTATGAAAAAATAAATAGATATTATTATCTACATTAACTAAATGATTTAAACACTATTTTGTATTTCTTTTTAATCAAATCATGCCTAACCCAGTTCCTACTTATTTATCTATATTAAACTCACATATAAGAGACCAACATATTACATTTGAAGAAGGACCACATATTTATACAGTAAATGGAGAACGCGGAACATATACATCAGTTACTACTTGGATTCATAAACATTTTGCGGAGTTTAACGCGGATTTAGTGATTGACCGTATATTATCTAGCAAAAAATGGAATCATGAACCCACATATGTTTATTATAAAATGTCCCGCGAACAAATTAAACAGAAATGGGACGATAAACGCGATTCGGCGGCGTCTTCTGGAACAAAAATGCATTATGATATTGAATGTTTTTATAATAAAATGGATGTGAATAATATAAGTACCGAGTTTAATTATTTTAAAAATTTCGCAGAAGATTATTCTAATTTACAACCATACCGAACTGAATGGATGGTATATTATGAAGAATTAAAAATATCCGGTTCAATTGATATGTTATTTGAGAACGCAGATGGAACTATTCAAATATATGATTGGAAAAGATGCGGAGAAATCCAATATGAAAATATGTATAATCAAACATCAACTACGGATTGTATTTCACATTTACCTGATACCAATTTTTGGCATTACGCATTGCAATTAAATATGTATAAACGTATTTTAGAAGATAAATACGGCAAAATTGTAACTGGATTATATTTAGTATGCCTTCATCCAGATAATGTATATAAACAGTATGACCGAATTGAAGTTCCTGTATTAGATAAAGAAATGGACGCATTGTTTGAATTAAGACGATTTGAAATCAATACAAAATAATAGATGTTAATAATTATAAATAAATGTATTTTTTTATAAACAATTTAGAGTATATTATAGATATTCATACAATAAAAATGAAAGGATTACATTATTGTATGTTTATCGTTTTTTCATTTGTAAGACGACTTCTTTTTATTTTTAATAGGTTCTTTTTAAATAAACCTACGGAAATAAAACAAATACAACCAATTAATAATTATAAATCACAATCCGAACTAGATAAAATATATATTGAACGCAATCGTTCTCAATTTCTAATAGTTATTTCAACTATTTTAAATAATAAAACAACCCACCGGTTTAATTCCAATATTGACCCTATTTTTTATAATATAACAGAATATACTCAATTATTAGAAAATGATAATAATGTTTTGGAATCCATTTGGAAAACCAGATTACTATTAGAAAATACACCACGAGGCAATTTAATCATGTTTTTTGATGTATATAAGTTTGGTTTTGCTTATTATTCCGACCAACATATTTCACCTTTTATATTAAATGCGGTTGCTATGAAATATGTAAAAATGTTCCGGTGTTTTGATTTTTTTTTAGATAATCAATTATATAAAGGTGTGTCTTCTCCATTATTCATGTTGCAAAATAATCTGCCCGACCCAATACAAACTAAACATAACCCGAATAAACCCACAATAAATAATAACCCATACGCACGATTTAAAAAATATAATAATTTACCAATTACAACCATGGGTTTAACTACAAATATACTATTAATTAAACCTGAACCTCTTAACGAAAACGTACATAAAAATAAGTTTATGTATTTGGGGAAAATATCAAACTGTTGTTTATTAAAACAAAATAAACTTAAACAACCGAGAATATTTTGTAATACGCTATCAAAGTTTGATAACCTTTTTTCAGGAGAAAAAAATATTCAAAAAGTTGTATTAAATTATAAAGATTTTAAAAATATCAAACTAAACTTATCGTAAAAAGTAGACAAACTCATAGAAATTAAGAAACATCCATTTTCAGTTTCCATTTTAAATACCCTACACTTTTTTCCAACGTAAAGGATGACCCTAAATGTTCTTTGGCGATTAAATACGCTTTATATTCTTTCGGACTCAATGAACTTATATACTTTTCAGTATCAGTTTCATTCTTCTCAGTGTGATTGCTTTCCATATTTTATAATTAAATAAGACAAATGTATTTATTTAATTATTATTATATTTTGTTATTAAATCAATTTTATCATTCTTATAATCCACATGAAAATGGAATACCATTATTATTATTTTTTACATTAATTACATTATTTTCAGCACATCTTGATTGAATGGAGTTTATATATTCATGTTGAGATTTTGGTAAAAATGTATTTTCGGGTTTTGTAATTATCCGCACAAAACTAGGTTTTTGAGAATTACTCAGATACTCACACGGTTTAGGCTCGGCACACCATGTTTTTGTCGAATTATAACTATAACATTTATTGGTTGGGTCGGTTGTAGTTTGGATTGCATTATTTTTTTGTGTATTTATATAATCTTCTTGCGTATTTACATTATTATTATTATCCGGTTTTACCGAAGTAAATGGATGTGGTCTTTGTATCCATCGAAAACGTGTTGATAACATTCCTTTCGTATTTAATACAGACGATTTTACTACATTTGGATTGTTTAATGATGTTACGGCAGATGATACAATGGGAGATACATTAAACGTACCGCAACAACCACCGTGACCTTTCACTACATTTCCTTTCATTAATGTTCTTGGTAAAGAACGCGATAAACTAGTTTGTCCTACATATCCTTGGTTACGATGTGTTCCGTTTAATGAAAACCCATTTTTTGAACCTACGCTCAAATTGTTATACTGGGCTTTTGTTTTTTTTTTTAATGTAGCAATCGACATATAATAGATTAGTAGAAAATAATTATTTATTTATTTTACGAAATACAACTAAATAATCACAAATGCAGTCAATTTTAATATAAATTACTATATTAATCGGTTAAACTCGTTAAAATAGTCGAAGGATTTAAACCATTGCTACATAAATGGTGTAAACTGATGTATATATCTTTAGTATAATTTTTTAGTTTAAAATATTCATTTTTTATATTTTAAACATATTATTTTGTATAAATATCTAATTTATTTTAATAAACAGGAGAAACCGATGTAAATACTGCGTATGGAACAGTTGCACTTTCGGTCATTATAATATTAAAAGTTTGTAATATCGAAACCGCTAAAGTCAATGATGGAATATTACTAGCACCGCCGATATATCTCAATGATCGAACCGTCGAATTAATAGTAATTGCGTTACAATAATTCTTATTTAAAGAAGCGTCAATAATTAATGTAAAATTCGTACATTTATACGATGCTAAGGGAACATTTGTAATGATAAGAGAAAAGTTTGAAGCAGATGAAGGTGCTAAAAAATATAATTGAGTACCGACCGCATAATTTATAGTGCTACTATTCGTTACGACCGTGACTGATGTAATTATTTCACTTACAGAACTAAAAATGGTTTCTTTGGAAAAAAATGTATTTCCACTAATATTTACATTTCCTGAAATACCCACGCCACCGCTTACGATTAACGCACCTGTTGATGTAGTAGTAGATGAAGTGGTATTATAAATAATTACATTTCCGGTATTATATGTATTTCCACGAATATTCACATTTTCGCCAATTCCTACTCCACCGCTTACGATTAACGCACCCGTTGATGTAGTAGTAGATGAAGTGGTATTATAAATAATTACATTTCCGGTATTATATGTATTTCCACGAATATTCACATTTTCGCCAATTCCTACTCCACCGCTTACAATTAACGCACCCGTTGATGTAGTAGTAGATGAAGTGGTATTATAAATAATTACATTTCCGGTATTGTATGTATTTCCGCCTATATAAACATTTTCTGCAATACCTACTCCACCGCTTACGATTAATGCTCCAGATGAACTCGAAATGCTGGAAGTAGTATCATAAATAATAACCCCCGAATTAAATGTATTTCCTCCGGATGTTGATAATACGTTGCCATTAATAAATACGGTTCCGCTACCAACGATATTTATATTACCCCCAATATTCATATTTCCTGAAATACCCACGCCACCGCTTACGATTAACGCACCCGTTGATGTAGAAATTGATGAAGTCGTATTATAAATAACTACATTTCCAGTATTGTATGTATTTCCAATAATAATTGCATCAGATTGAACCGTTGTATTTCCACCGATAAAAACATTTCCAGAAATACCAACTCCACCGCTTACAATTAACGCTCCAGTTGATGTAGAAATTGATGAAGTTGTACTATAACAAATACTATTACCATAAAAAATACTATTACCATGAATAATACTATTACCATGAATAATACTATTACCAAATACAGTACAATTTTTGAAACCACCCATACTACCAAAATAACCTACTTGAAAATTTGTAATTGTACTTATAAGAGTAACAGTTATTTTCATAACATCATTAAGTCCATAACCACCACTGTTTGTTGGTCTAAATATAATGACACCACCTGTTTGGTCAGTCAACGAATTTGTATTGGTAATAAACAAATTACCATTTGATTGATATATTTGACTATATTTGAAAATACCACTTCCACTTTGGTCATAAATATTTATTG
>Ga0209443_1001975_pt1 | contig 12433 bp, 6 predicted proteins | sample LauGreBMM110DCMD_2_FD_187571 | JGI IMG/M metagenome (GOLD analysis project Ga0209443, IMG submission 187571) | Freshwater lake microbial communities from Lake Michigan, USA - Su13.BD.MM110.DCMD (SPAdes) (version 2) | ecosystem: Environmental > Aquatic > Freshwater > Lake | place: Lake Michigan... | reverse complement strand
CATCACCGCGACCGGCGTCTCGACGGTGAGCCCGGCACAGTATGTCTTCACCTTCGGCAAGATCCCGCCGGGCAAGGTCGACGTGGCGTTCCGCACCGGCCACGGGATCACCGACCAAGCCGGCACGCCGCATCCGTTCGCCGGCGGGTCGTGGAGCTACACGGTGGACCCCGCCCTGCGGCCGCCGGGCCTGGAGATCAGCGAGTTCCTCGCCGACAACGCATCGGGCCTCCGCGACGAGGACGGCGACAAATCGGACTGGATCGAGCTGCACAACGGCGCCGCCCTTCCGCAATCCCTCGCCGGTTGGTCGTTGAGCGATGATCCGGAGAAGCCCGCGAAATGGCGTTTCCCGGCCATCACGATGCCGGCAGGCGGCTATCAGGTCGTCTTCGCCTCGGGCAAGGACCGCACCGACACCGCGGGTCGTCTGCACACGAACTTCAAGCTCGGTTCCGCGGGGGGATTCCTCGGCCTCGCTTCGCCCGGCGGCGAGATCGTCTCGTCGTTCGGCGCGAAGTATCCGCCGCAACGCGCCGACGTGAGCTATGGCCGTGCGACGGGCGCGGGCGACATCGAGGGTTATTTCGTGAAGCCGACGCCGGGCACCGCCAACTCGACCCACGGCGCCGGCTTCGCGCCGGACGTGGTCTTCTCGGCGACCGGACGGACCTTCACCGCGGACTTCGATCTATCGTTGTCGCTGGACGGCCCGGCCGCCGGCGCGGTGATCCGGTACACGGTCGACGGCGCGCCGGTGACCGAGGCGAGCGTCGCGTACACGGGCCCGATCACGGTCGTGGGCACGGCGCGGATCCGCGCGCGGGCTTTCGCGACCGGCCTGCTGCCCGGCGCACCGGGCGGAGAGATATTCTTGCGGCTGGCGCCGAACGCGGTGCCGTTCACCTCGGATCTGCCGGTCATGGTGATCCACAACTTCGGCGCGGGACGACCGCCGGCGACCGGTTCGCAGAACGCCGTGCTCCAGCTCTTCGAGCCCGTCGCCGGGGTCACGTCGCTGACCCACGCGCCGACCCTCTCGGTCCGCGCCGGCATCGGCGCCCGCGGTTCGAGCACCTTGGGCAACGCCAAGGTGAGCATGAGCATGGAGCTGCACGACGAGCTCGACGCCAGCGCCGACCATGCCCTGCTCGGCATGCCGGCCGAATCCGATTGGGTGCTGTACGCGCCGAACGGTTTCGAGCCGGTGCTGGTCCACAACCCCTTCGCGCACCAGCTCAGCCGCGACATCGGCCGATATTCGCCCCGGACCCGCTTCGTCGAGCTGTACCTCGTCACCAGCGGCGCGGCCTCACCGGTCACGACGACGACCTATTACGGCATCTACGTGCTCGAGGAGAAGATCAAGCGCGGCAAGGACCGCGTGGACATCGACGGGCTGACCGCGGCGGACACCAAGGCGCCGCAGGTGACGGGCGGTTACATGATGAAGATCGACCGGGGCGGACCGGGCGAATCCGGCTTCGGCGCCGCGAACGCCGGCATCATCTACGTGGACCCCAAGGAGCGAGAGATCCGCCTGCCCGAGCGCGCCGCCCAGCGGACGTATCTCCAGAGCTACATGGACTCGTTCGGGTCGGCGCTCTACGGCCCGGATTGGAAGGATCCGGTGAAGGGCTACGCGGCTTTCATCGAACCGGGGTCCTGGGTCGACCACCATCTGCTCAACGTCATCACGCTCAACGTCGACGCGCTCCGTCTGAGCGCGAACTTCTACAAACCACGCGGCGGCAAGCTGGAGTTCGGGCCGTTGTGGGATTTCGATCGCGCGCTCGGTTCGACCGACGGGCGCGACTTCAATCCGAAGTCCTGGCGCGGAGTCGGCGGCGACGCGGGAACAGACTTCTTCAACGAAACCACCCAAGCATGGTGGGGACGCTTGTTCCAGGACCCGGGTTTCTTCCAGCGCTACATCGACCGGTACCAGGACCTGCGCCGTTCCCAGTTTGCGACGACGAATCTCTGGGCCTTGGTCGCCGACCTGACCGGCCAGCTCGCGCAAGCCCAGCCGCGCGAACGCACCCGCTGGGGCACCGGTTATCGGACCGCTTCGGGCGCCGGCGGCGGCAGCTACGCCACCGAGGTCCAGTGGATGAAGAACTGGCTCTCGAACCGCGTGGAATTCATGGACAGCCAGTTCGTCCGGCCGACCGCCATCACGTCCCGCGCCGGCCGGTTCACCAACTCGACGGAGGTCGTCCTCGCTCCGCCGGCCGCAGGCTCGGCCTACTACACCTTGGACGGCACCGATCCGCGCACAGCGGGCGGCGGGATCTCGGCTTCCGCGAAGCTCCACGACGGCGCTCCGATCGTGCTGTCGGCGAACGCTCGCCTCGTGGCCCGGGTGCAGAACCCGGCCCACACCGCGCGGACCGGCGCGAACAACCCGCCGCTCGTCTCGCGATGGTCCGGCCCGGTCGCCGCCACCTTCTACAGCGAGGTCCCGCCGCTGCTCATGACCGAGATCATGTTCCATCCCGCTCCGGCGCCCGTCGGATCGACGAATTCCGCCGGCGACTTCGAGTTCGTCGAGCTGAAGAACACCTCGGCGCGGACGTTGTCGTTGGCCGGCTTCCAGATCACCGGTGCCGTCACGTTCCGTTTCCCCGCGGACGGTCCGGTGACGAGCCTCGCGCCCGGCGGACGCGTCCTCGTCGTGCGCGATCGCGCCGCTTTCCTGTCGCGCTACCCGGGCACGACCGGCATCGCCGGCGAGTACAACGGCCATTTGTCCGACGGCGACGAGCGGATCCGGATCGTCGGCCCTTTGAATGAACCGGTCAGCGACTTCGCTTACGACCAGGCCTGGGCACCGCTCGCGGACGGCTTCGGGTTCTCGCTCGCGCTCGCCGACGAGACGATCGGCCCGGACCTGCTCGGCGAAGCGATCCGCTGGCGGCCGAGCGCCCGGACAGGGGGATCGCCCGGGACCGCCGAACCGGCGCCGACCATCGTGCAGCCGGTCCGGGTGAACGAGGTCCTCGCCCACTCCGATCCGCCGCTGCTCGACAGCATCGAGCTGCTCAACACCGGAACGGCGCCGCAAGACATCGGCGGCTGGTGGCTCACCGACGACTACCGCACGCCGAAGAAATTCCGCATCCCCGCCGGCACCGTCCTGTCGGCGGGCGGATACCGCGTCTTCGACGAATCGCATTTCCGGACCGGCGTCGCGGCCTTCTCGCTGAGTTCGCTCGGCGATTCGGCGCACTTGTTCAGCGCGGACGCGGCTGGAGAACTCACCGGCTGGCACGATGGAACGGCATTCGGCGCATCGCGGAGCGGCGTGAGTTTCGGCAGGGTGGCCACGAGTGACGGCATCGCTCATCTCGTCGCCCAGCCGCGCCGCACCCTCGGCGCCGCCAATGCCGGTCCGCTGGTCGGGCCGGTCGTCGTGACCGAGATCCACTTCCAGCCGTTGCCGGTGGCGGGCGAGGATCCGACGGCCGACGAGTTCATCGAGCTCCGCAACGTGTCGTCCGGGGCGGTGACATTCTTCGACCCGGCCCACGCGACCAACCGCTGGCAGTTGCGCGGCGAGGTCGACCTCGATTTCCCGTCGGGCTTCTCGCTCGGCGGCGGCGGCTTCGCCTTGGCGGTCGGCTTCGATCCGGTCGGCGACCCGGCGCGGCTCGCGACCTTCCGCACACGGTCCGGCGTGCCGGCCGGGATCCCGGTGGTCGGCCCGTGGCGCGGCTCGCTCGACAATGCCGGAGGCAGGGTGCGCCTCCTGGCGCCCGACGCTCCTGTTCCCGCGCCGGCCGCCAACGCCGGCGATGTCGGGTACGTGGTCGTCGACGAGATCCGTTATCGGCCCGACGCGCCTTGGCCATCGGATGCGGCCGGCACAGGACGGTCGTTGCAGCGCGTCTCAAGCCTGCTTTTCGGCGAGGAACCGCAGAACTGGACCGCCGCCACACCGACGCCGGGCCGCCAGAACAGTCCGACCGACGGCCTCGGCACCGACCCGGACGGCGACGGCCTGCCGTCCGATTGGGAGATCGCCCACGGTCTCGACCCGGATTCCGCGATCGGAGCGGACGGAGCGGACGGCGATCCGGACAACGACGGCTTCACCAACGCGCAGGAGTTCGCCGCCGGCACCGATCCGAGAGCCGCGACCAGCCGTCTCCGGCTCGAAGTCGTCGCCGCCGACGGATCGCGGCTGCGTTTCCAGGCCCAAGGCGGCCGCAGCTACACGGTGCGGGTCCGCACCGCGCTGGAAGCCGGCACTTGGCAGGTGCTCCGTTCGATCGCGTCCCGACCCACGGCCGAAGTCATCGAAATCAATGACCCCGTCGCCGATACCACTCGCTTCTACCAGATCTCCACGCCGTGAAACGGGGCGGGACGATCCCCAGCTACCCCGCGCCCCCCGGCCGATCGGCATGGACGCTGCAAAGCTGCAGCGCCGGACCGGCCGGCGCTCTTGAACCATGAAGATCTTTGTCCGTCCTGCGATCGCCTTGGTGTCCGCGATCGCGATCGTCGCGGCCTTCCGCGGCAGCACGACGAAGCCGGAGAAAACGCCGCCCCCACCGACGCTGGAGCCTGCGTTGCGGTCGCCGGCCACCTCCGCGGACTCTCCATCCCCTCCGCGATCCGCCGCTCTTCCTGCGGTCGCGCCCGTCCGGACCGGGCCGTCGAACTTGATGCCCGCCGCGGACGTCCGGTGGCAGGACCCCATCGCGGAGGGAGATTTTTCCCGGTTCCGCGATTGGACACGCAGCTACCTCGCGGCCGATCGCTCCGCCCAGGGATCCTTGGCAGCGGAAGGCATCGCCTTGGCGAAGGCCCGGCGCGAGGACATGACGGGCTTGATCAAAAGCGATCCACGCCGCGCGCTGGAACTGGCGGTGCCGGCGAGCGTCCGCCGCGATCTGCCCGCAGAAGTCGCCGCACAGCTCGAGGAGAGGGTCGACGGGCGGGGCGAACTGGCCGTCTTCGGCGCGTTGCCGGCACCGGATGCGGGACCTGGGTTCGAGCCGGTCTTCCGCACGGCATCCATCGGTGAAAGACGCTTCAAGGCCTACGTCTACGGCCGTCGCGACGGCGAACCGACACGGCCCGACATCGCTCTCCACGGCGTCGCGCTCGACGGCCTGCTGGCCGTGGACGAGAACCCGCTCCGCTTGCTCGATCCGGACGAAGCCGCGAAGACCTTGGAGACCGACCCGATGTGCGCGCGCTCGGGGCTTGCCGCTTCGGGCTTCGGCCAAGCCGTGGTCGTGGACGAGGGCGGACAACCGCTCGCTCTGTGCTCACCCGCGCACGCCGAGGCCTTGAACGACGAACGGATCCTCGCGGAATCCGGCGGCAGCGGCACCGACTCGGCGACCGGCGGCGGTGGAGCCAAGCCGGCATCGGCCCGGACCGAGGGGCCGAAGCGACTGCTCTTCATCCGCTGCGATTTCTCCGACCTCACCGGCGCGCCCTTCAGCGACGCCACCGGGACGGATCTCGCGAAGAACCTCGACCAGTTCTACAAGGACCAATCCTACGGCCGCACCGGCTTCCTGCCGCTCGGCGAAGGCTCCGCCGTCACGGCCACGCTCCGCATGCCGAAGACGGCGAAGGAATACGGCGCCACGGACGCGAGCGTGCTGCGGACCGACGCGCGCAACGCGGCCAAGGCGGCGGGTTTCGACCTGACGGCCTACGACTTCGACCTCATCTGCTTCGGCAAGGTGCCGGGCTTCGGGTGGGCCGGCCTGGGCTACGTCGGCGCGCCGGGCTGCTGGATCCGCGCGTCGTTCGACACCGCGGGCGGCGTCCCCGGTCACGAACTCGGGCACAACTACGGGCTGAACCACGCGAACTACTGGGACACCAGCGGCGCGGGCGCCACGGCGTCCACCGGCAGCAACGTCGAATACGGCGACACCTTCGACACGATGGGCAATGCCGGCGCCGGTCGGCGGCACTTCAACGCCCGCAACAAGGCGGCGCTGAACTGGCTCGTGCCCGCCGGCGTGCGGACGCTCACGACCAACGGCACCTACCGCGTCTTCGCGGTGGACGCCACCAACGCGACCGGCATCCGCGCGCTGAAGGTGGCCCGCAACAGCAAGACCAACTACTGGTACGAGTTCCGACAACGCTTCACCGACAACCGCTGGCTGATGAGCGGCCTCGGCGTCCGCTGGGCAAGATCCGACAACAAAAACCAAAGCCTCCTGCTCGACACCACGCCGGGATCCGCCGACGGCAAGAACGACTCGGCCGTCGTCGTCGGCAGCACCTTCTCCGACCCCATCGCCGACATCCACATCACGCCGATCGGCAAGGGCGGCACGGTCCCGGAATCGCTCGACGTGGTGTTCATGAAAGGGCCGTTCGTAGGCAACCGGGCGCCGGCTCTGGCCATCCGTCCGTCGGCGACCCGCGCCGGCATCGGCGCGGTGATCGGCTTCACGGCGACCGCAGCGGATCTGGATGGCGACGCGCTGGCCTACCACTGGGAGTTCGGCGACGGCACCTTCGGCGACAACCAAGCGATCGCCAGCAAGAGCTGGCCGACCGCGGGTGACTACCTCGTCCGTTGCACCGTCAGCGACATGAAGGGAGCGCACGCCAGCGCCTCGACCCTCGTGACCGTCGGCACACCGACGACAGTCCATGTCGCGGGCAAGGTCCTGCGCGACGGCCTGCCGGTCGAAGGCGTGCGCGTCTCGGTCTCCAACACAAAGCTCACCTCCACGGACACCGACGGCTCGTATGTGTTGCCCGGCCTGGCGAAGGGTTCCTACACGCTGAAGGCGGAGGCGGACGGGCTGTCGTTCATCAAGGTCGGCTTCTCCAATCCGCTCGACCTCACCGCCAACCGGGCCGGCCTCGATTTCAGCGCCACGCTGCCGGGCGACCTCGACCCGGTCACGCTGGTGCCGGCCGGCGCGGAGTGGAGATTCTCCGACCTCGGCGCCGATCTCGGCACCCCATGGCGGACGCCGTCATTCGATGATTCGCTGTGGAGGAAAGGTGCCGCGCTGCTCGGTTACGGCGACCCGAACGTCGTCACGCCGGTCGATTTCGGGCCCGACATCAACCAGAAGCAGATCACCACCTACTTCCGGCACGCGTTCCTGGTCGATGATCCGGCGCGCTTCCTGACGGTGACCTTGGGCCTGGTCCGCGACGACGGCGGGGTGGTCTATCTCAATGGCAAAGAGGTCTTCCGCAGTAATCTCCCGACCGGCACGGTGAACTATCTGACCCGCGCGTCGACCAATGTGGGCGGCGCTGACGAGACGACCTTCTACGAGACGAACCTGGCCTCGGCGAACTTCGTGAAGGGCACGAACGTGCTCGCCGTGGAGATCCACCAGAATTCGCCCACCAGCACGGACACGGCGTTCAACCTCCGGCTCAACGCGCTGCTCGCGCCGTCGCAGATCCCACCGACCTTGGTCACCGGACGGACGGACGACGGGCTCCGGGTGAGCTGGCCGGTGAGTTTCGTCGGTTGGCGGATCGAGGCGGCGTCCGGCGTCGGTCCCGGCGGCGTCTGGCAGACGCTCGACGCGACCATCGGCAGTGAGGGCGGGCAGTTCTTCGTGGACGTTCTCGCCGAGGACGCGGTCCGGTTCCTCCGGCTCGCGCGGTGAAACCGGGAGAACCTGTTCCTCACCGGTATCTCGCGGCCGGGTGGGATTGGAAGTGTGTGGCACTCGTGGCGCAGACTGGCCGTGTCGCCGGTGGGTAGCCGGCCAGGGCGGCGGCGATCCGTTCGCCCTGGAAACATCTACGCCCAGCGGGTTGCCAACCCGCGATAAAGCAGACTGGCAGTCTGCGCTACTTCACCCGCCGTGTCCGCCACTTCCAATCCCCCCTCGCGGCCGGCGTCGAGAGGGGCTCCGAAAAAGAAGAAGCCGGCGGGAGATCCCGCCGGCTTGGTCCTTGAAAGGGGTGTTATCGGACTTCAGCGGCCTTCAGCGGCCTTCGGTCATCGAAGACGGCAGGCCGTTCTCCCAACCCTTCGGCGTGTTCCACGGACGCGAGGACAGATCGTCATCCGACTTGCAGCCGGCGAGCAACGTCACCGCACCGGAGAGGGCGAGGAGCGCGAGAAGGCGGCGGAAGGTCGTCATGGCAGGTCTCAGTAGATGACCTTGTCGCCTGCGGCCACCGCGACGTCGCCCTGCTTCCAAGCGGGGAGCAGGTTGGCGAAGCTACGGTCCGGCTCGACGGAGACGATGCGGGCCTTGCCGACGAGCTTGTCGCCGCGGCGGACCATCACGATGCCGCCCTCTTTGGCTCCTTGGTTCTGGCCGACGTCCAAGAGCACGAAGTCCCACTTCGCATCGACCGCGACCACGTTGCCCTTGAGGTTGGGCATCTCGACGAGGCGTTCCTTGTCGCCTTCGTAGCGGTCCAAACGGACCTGGAGGTTGTCGATGTTGCGGATGAAAATCTTCTTCTCGTCGGCGAGCGCGGCGCGGGCATCGGACGCATCGCGGAGGTCGTTCTTCAGCTGGACGATCTCCTCGGGCTTGACGTTGAGCGCGGCCCAGCGGGCCAGCTCTTGCTGGGCCTCGTTGCGGGCCTTGGTCGTCTTGTCGAGATCGGTGTTCAGCTTATCGGCCCGGGTCTTCTGCATCGTCGCCTCGGACGAAGCCATCTCAAGCGATGACTTGGTCTCGGTGAGCTCCTTCGTGGCCTTATCGGCGGCCGATTTAGCGACCTTGGCCTCGCCCTCGGCCTTGGTCTTGGCCTGCGTGGCGGTGGTCAACTGCTGCTCGGTCTCGCCCAGTTTGGCGGTCTGCGCCTCGATGGCAGGCTTGGTGACGACGAAATTGACGACAAGGGCGGCGATTCCGGCGACCAAGGCGAGAACTAAGGCAAGTCGAAGCATGGCGTTAACGTGTTGTTATGTGTGACGCGGTGACGCTACGGACGGGTAAACGGGGTGTCAACGTTCGCTTGCGTGAACGAGCCGGCAGCCGACCTCGGGCATGCTCCGGACCCCGGGGCGGGACCTTCCGGTCCGCGATTCCTCTCCGGTTGCCTTGCCGCCGCCCCCCGCCGTCGGCTAGACCAGACCCGTGACTCCCGACGACACCTCCGGCATCGACATCCATTCCGAGGCGTTCTTGGCCCGCTTGAAGCGTCGCCAGCTCCGGCTGTCCATCGCCTGCGCCGCGACGTTCCTGGTCGCGCTGCTCGGGATGCCCCTGCTGAACTACCATTTCCCCGAGGCGATGGCCGTCCGGGTCGGCGGATTCACCCTGACGTGGCTGGTGCTCGGCGTCCTGTTCTTCCCGTTCGTCTGGGTCATCGCCTGGGTCTTCATCCGCCGATCCATCGCGCTGGAAGACGCAGAAGTCGCGGAAGTCGTCGGGAAAAAGGCGAGTGAGCCAGTGAGCCGGTAGGTCAGAAAGCCAGTGGGCTAGAGACGCCATGCCGAATTCCTCCAAACTGATCCGGCATCATTGGGAGCTGGAGGTCCACAAACGGGCCGTGGCGACGGCGATGGCGCTGTTCGGGTCCTCGAAGTCATTCCCGAAAGAAGAAACGTATTCGTTGACCGACCAGATGCGACGGTCATCGCGGGCAGTGGCCTCGGCCTTGGCCGAAGCTTGGCGCGGGCGCAAATACGAAGCGGTCTTCGTGAACAAGCTCAACGAAGCCGAACGTGAAGCGGCCGAGACCCAGACGTGGCTCGAGTTCGCCGCCAAGTGCGGCTACCTCAGCGTCCAAGAGGCGCGGCAACGCCACAAAGATTACGACGAGGTCCTCGCCATGCTCGTGAGCATGGGCAATCACCCCGCCCGCTGGATCCTCGCCAAATCGTCCCCACCCTCTCCCGCCGCCCCATCGGCTCACTGACCTACTGGCTCACTCGCCCACTCACTCACTCTCCCATGTTCGCCGCTATCGATCCGTACATCCTCGGCTTCTCGCTCATCACCGTGGTGGTGACGATCTGGATGGGCTTCCGCTCGGCCAAGTCGTCCAAGTCCGCGGCAGATTTCTTCGTCGCCGGACGGAGCGTGTCCGTGGGCTGGAACGCCTCGGCCATCTCCGGCGAGTACCTCTCGGCGGCCTCGTTCATGGGCGTGGCGGGGATGGTGATGTCCAGCGGCTACGACGCGCTGTGGTACCCGGTGTGCTACGCCTGCGGTTACCTGTTCCTCCTGCTGTTCATCGCCGGACCGCTCCGGCGCTTCGGCGCCTACACCATCCCGGATTTCGCCGAGGGCCGCTATGACTCGCCGGTCTTCCGCAAGATCGCCGTCGTGTTCGTCCTGTTCATCGGCTTCTTCTACACCATGCCCCAGATGAAGGGCGCGGGCACGACGCTGGCCTACATCTTCAAGGACATCGATTTCCTCGGGCACAAGGGGCTTCCGTATTGGGTCGGCGTGGTGCTGGTCGGCGCGGTCATCACCCTCAACGTCGCCCTCGGCGGCATGAAGGGCATCACCCTCATCCAAGCCTTCCAGTATTGGGCCAAGATGTTCGCCATCTCCGTCCCGGTGTTCGTGCTGATGAGCGTGTATGGCGGCTATGGGAAGCAACTGGGGGTGAACGGCGAAAACTCTCAGCCGAACCTCAACCAACAAGCATTGGCCGCAGCCGCGACCAGCGCAGCGGCAAGCCCAACCAAAGTTGCCACGAATACCGTTGGCTTCGTGACTGTGGCTGGCAACACGGTGATCGTGCCTCAAGGAGTTCGACCTTTGTTTGACCTTGCAACAGGCAGCCAAGCGTCCTCCGCCGACTTGACTATCATTCGGGGCACTTTGCCTCAGAAGGCCCCGAAAGACGAGACCTGGCTCAACCCCTTCGGCCCGCTGACCACCAAGGCCGCCAAGGCAGCGAAACCGCTGGTCAGTTACGCTGGCCCGTTGATTGTTTCCGACAACCATCGACCACTGCTAAGTTGGGCGATCGGGAGCAGCAACGAGCTGCGGCGAAATCTTCAGGGTCGCGACTTTGGTTTCCCGACGAACCGGCTGCCGGCCGTCCAACTCCTCAACGACTACTTCGGGATGCACAAGCTCGGTCGTTTGGCTTACGCGCCGGCGCTTACGAATGTTTGGGTCGAATTGAGCCTTCCCCAACCTGCGACCTGGCGCGAGATGAGCGACGGGATGCTCAAGTCCCTTGAGCACGCCGGTATCACGGTGAAACTTGAGGGCGTCTCACTCACCGCGTTCCCGACCAAGGACGCCATCATCACGCCCCTCGACCCCCGACCCTACGCCCTGCTCTACACCTACTCGCTCATCATCGCGCTGGTGTGCGGCACGGCGGGGCTGCCGCACATTCTCGTGCGCTTCTACACCAATCCCGACGGCGTCGCCGCCAAGCGCACCACCATGTGGGTGATGATCCTGATCGGCGTGTTCTACGTCTTCCCGCCGGTCTTCGGCGCGCTCGGCCGGAACCTCATGCCCTCGCTCTACGACGGCGTGGGCGTCAACGGCACCGACGGCATCGTGCTCAAGCTGCCGACCCTGCTCGGCGAGCGTTACGGCGTGCTCGGCTCCGTCCTCAGCGGCATCACCTGCGCCGGAGCCTTCGCGGCGTTCATGAGCACCTTCAGCGGATTGCTGGTCTCGATGACCGGCGCCCTGGCCCACGATGTCTACGGGCGCATCCTCCGGCCCCAGAGCACCGCGGCGGACCGCATGCGGATGTTCAAGTTCTGCGCCGTCGCGGTCGGCACCGTGGCGGTGCTGCTCGGCACGTTGGTCGAGAACTTCGAGATCAACTTCATGGTCGGCCAGGCCTTCGCCATCGCCGCCGCGAGCTACTTCCCGCTGCTGTTCATGAGCGTGTGGTGGCGCGGCATGACCACCCGGGGCGCCGCGACCGGCATGCTCGCCGGCGGGATGCTCGCCGTCGCCGCCATCTCGTTGACGAGCTGGACGACCTTCATCACCACGCAGGCGGCGAAGTTCAAGTCGCTCGGCGTGGCGGAGCCCGCGTGGTTCGAAGCCTTGAAGCCATGGTCGCTCACCGAGTATTGGGCCGAGCATCCCCTGCTCCGCATCCTGTGCGAACAACCGGCCATCTGGGCCGTCCCCCTCGCCATCACGCTCATGGTCGTCGTCTCCAAGCTCACCCGCTCCAGCATCCCCGCCGATATCCGCATGAAGATGCTCGTGCTCCACGCCCCGGAGAAGCTGGGCCTCAAGCAGGAGTACATCAAAGAGCACGCCGGCGGGCATTGAAGGAGCTCTGCCGTATCGCGGATCGAGGATCCGCAGGTGCCGTGACAGCCGGTCGTGCGGGTCTCAACCAACGTCTGGTTCTTGCCGAGAGCTCGTAGGGCAGGCTGTCGAGCCTGCCGGTTCCGGGGACTGTCAGTCCCGAGGACGGTGCGGACACACCACGGCACCGGAACACCCGGGCATCTCGGCGGACTGGAAAGTCCGCCGAACCGGCAGGCTGGAAAGCCTGCCCT
>Ga0209443_1001974_pt1 | contig 12435 bp, 11 predicted proteins | sample LauGreBMM110DCMD_2_FD_187571 | JGI IMG/M metagenome (GOLD analysis project Ga0209443, IMG submission 187571) | Freshwater lake microbial communities from Lake Michigan, USA - Su13.BD.MM110.DCMD (SPAdes) (version 2) | ecosystem: Environmental > Aquatic > Freshwater > Lake | place: Lake Michigan... | reverse complement strand
TACCAACTGTCCAACTTCCAGATTCGAAAAGTAATTTATTTTCCATTGAAACGTATACTTTTCCATCTCTTTCAGTTACGGTTAATCCTTTTCCTTCAAAAGCTTTTAGCGACTTAGATAAGGTTTCTTTTAGTTTTTTCATGGCCGCTTCTTTGTCAGCCATAATTTTTTCTAATTCTGCTAAACGAGTAGATGATTTTAATAAATCGGCTTTTAACTTGTTTAATTTATCTTGTTCAGCAGCCATTGCTTTTTGCTTGGCTTCTAATTCTGCCAATAATTCACGATTTTTTTTGATATTAGCATCTAAAGCTTCGTTACTGTCTTTCTCTAACGCATCATAAGACGCTTTTAAATTGTCTAAACTTTTCTTAGTTGCACCATAATCAGCAGCTAGTTTGTCACGTTCTGCTTTTAATTTTTCTGCTTCCGTTTTGTACTTGTTTAAATCGGTTTGCAAATTGGAATTACTGGTTTTTAAAACTTCATTTTCATCTGCTAGCGCGTTGCGATCTTTCTTTAAATCGGCAAATTTGTTTTCTAAATCTTGATAGATTTTTTTTGAAACACATGATGTACTCATGCTTAATATCAGTAATCCTAATGTGATTTTTCTTATCATCTTTTATATATATTTGATTCTGTTCGAATCGGTTATTATTATTTATTTTAGACGTTTGTTTTCTAATTTGGTTGTATTCTATGTTATCTAACCTATTTCTACCAAAACCGGACAATGATCTGAATGTTTGGCTTCTGGTAAAATTAAGGCTCTTTTTATTTTATCTTTTAAAGGTGCTGCCGCTAAACAGTAATCTATTCGCCATCCTTTATTGTTATTTCTTGCATTGGCTCTGTAACTCCACCAACTATAATTATCTGGTTCTTTATTTAAATGACGAAAAGTATCAATCATCCCTGTTTTCATAAAACCATCTAACCAAGCGCGTTCTTCCGGTAAAAACCCAGAAGTTTTTTCATTACTTTTTGGATTATGAATATCAATGGCTTCGTGACAAATGTTATAATCACCACAAACTAGCAAATTCTGAATTTCGTTTCGCAAATTTATAATATACTCCTGAATAGTATCCATGTATTGGAATTTATATCCAAGTCTGTCGTTATTAGTTCCAGAAGGCAAATACATACTCATTACTGACAGCGAATCAAAATCTACACGGAGATTTCTGCCTTCAAAATCCATATTATCAATTCCTGTACCAAAAACTACATTTTTAGGTTCGGTTTTACATAAAATTGCCACACCACTATACCCTTTTTTTTGTGCTGAAAAATAATATTGAAAAGGATAACCTGCTGCAGTTATTTCATCAGTAGGAATTTGATCTTCGGTAGCTTTAATTTCCTGCAAGCAAATCACATCTGGGTTTGCGCTTTTTAACCACTCTATAAACCCTTTGCTTATGGCTGCTCTAATTCCGTTTACATTGTAAGAGATAATCTTCATCAACTAATTTAAGTATTAAAACCTTAAGAAATTTTTATTTTCAAACCTACTTTTGATCATTTTCATTATATACGAATGTAATGAAAAAACTAATTATCAAAAATAGAAAAAGTTTTCAATAAAATGTGTGATTAAATGAGGAATTTGTAAAAAATTTATCATTAAACGACAATTAATAAATTGTTGGCAATTGTTCAAGCAAGTTATAAAGAAATTGAATAGAATTGCTATCTTTGTTATTCGTTCTAAACAAAAATAAATGGGATTAGTTACTGCAAAAGAAGTAGCCAAAGCAATAAAGACGGACAAATATGGTTTTTTAGGAACTTTTACAGGGTGGTTACTCATGAAAGTTCTTAAAATTTCTACACTCAATAAAATATACAATCGAAATAAACATTTAAATGATTTAGAGTTTTTGAATGCTATTTTAGATGAGTTTCAAATTAAATTTGAAATCCCAGAAGAAGATTTGAAGCGTTTACCAAAAGAAGGTGCTTACATTACCATATCCAACCATCCCTTAGGCGGAATTGATGGTCTTTTATTATTGAAACTAATGCTTGAGCGCGAACCCAATTTTAAAATAATCGCTAATTTTTTATTGCACAGAATTGAACCGATTAAGCCATACATTATGCCGGTTAATCCGTTCGAAAATCATAAAGATGCCAAATCTAGTGTAATTGGGATTAAAGAAACCTTACGTCATTTGAGTGATGGAAAACCTTTAGGGATTTTTCCTGCAGGAGAAGTTTCCACATACAAAGACGGCAAATTAATTGTAGATAAACCTTGGGAAGAAGGTGCTTTAAAAATAATTAAAAAAGCAAATGTTCCTGTAGTTCCTATTTATTTTCATGCACAAAATAGTAAATTATTTTACCGATTATCTAAGTTAAGCGACACCTTACGTACAGCAAAATTGCCAAGCGAATTATTAACCCAAAAAAATCGGATAATAAAAGTGCGGATAGGAAAACCTATTTCAATTAACGAGTTAAATGAGCACACTAATATCCCAGAATTTGGCGAGTTTTTAAGAAAAAAAACATACATGCTTTCTAATTCTTTTGAAGAAGAAAATTTTAAATTGACATTTCCGAAATTTACAAGTCAAAAAACAGCGAAACAAATAGTAAAACCTGCCAATCACGAACAAATTATTGAAGAAATTAATTTCTTAAAAGAAGGCGATTATCAATTATTACAAAGTAAAAATTATAAAGTATTTTTAGTTACTGCCGAAAAAATTCCAAATATTTTACACGAAATTGGTAGGTTACGAGAAATTACATTTAGGGAAGTAGGCGAAGGCACAAATGAGGCAATAGATTTAGATAAATTTGATGAGTATTATCATCATATGTTTTTATGGGATGATGATGCTCAAATGATAGCCGGAGCCTACCGTATGGGGTTTGGTTCGATAATATTTCCAAAATACGGTTTAGAAGGTTTTTATTTAAACGAACTTTTTAAATTTGAACCCGAACTAAATGACATGATGAGTCAATCTATTGAAATGGGAAGGGCTTTTATTATTTCTGAATACCAACAAAAACCAATGCCATTGTTTTTACTTTGGAAAGGAATCGTGCATACAACATTACATTATCCAGAACATAAATTTTTAATTGGTGGCGTAAGTATTAGTAATCAGTTTTCAGAATTTTCGAAATCGTTGATGATTGAATTTATGAAATCCAATTATTATGACCCATACGTAGCGCAATATATTAAACCAAAAAAAGAGTTTAAAGTAAAATTAAAAGACGCCGACAAAGATTTCGTATTCAATAAAACTGAAGCTGATTTGAATAAATTTGATAAAATTATAGACGAAATTGAACCAGGTTCACTAAGATTGCCTGTTTTAATCAAAAAATACATCAAACAAAACGCTAAAGTTGTGGCGTTTAATGTAGATCCAATGTTTAACAATGCCATTGACGGATTGATGTATATTAAAATTTCAGATATTCCAGAAAGCACTTTGAAACCCGTAATGGAAGAATTTCAAGCCGAATTAGAAAGAAAACATAAGGGCTAAAATTTAAGAAAAAATACTACAAATTGAAAGCTTAAAGCCAAATAGATTGTTTCAAAACCGAATCTAAGTTATTATTTTTGATATACAAAAACAATCTTATTAAATGATAGATTCCTAACAATATTCCCATAAGATAAGCCAGTTTCATGCTATAAAATATTTTATCAAAAAATGGTTTTTGATAAAATATTTCCGCAATTAGTTTGAATAAAATAAGCACACAAAACAAAACAAATATTGGTCCGAACAAGTGATGTAACAAACTCCTATAAATATCGCCTTCATAGAAATACACAATAGATTTTGTAATTCCACATCCTGGACACGGGAAACCTGTTAACATTTTGAACGGACAAAAAGATTGTTCGTTATCTAAATTCCCAGAATTATTTTGTTGTATAAAAAAAGGAACAATTAGTGTAACAAGCACACTAATTATTCCTAAAATTCTATTTTTAATAAATGGCTTAATTGTATAATTTATTTATATCACCTTGAATAATCATTGCTGAAACAATTGGGAAGAAAAACCCCAAAACTAATAAAAGTGCTGACTCGTCTTTTTGAGGTTGACCTGTTAATTCATATATTTTTGGCAATGCTTCTTTACCAGCAATCCAATAGTAATATAAATTAATTGGAAAACAACATCCTGCTAAAATTGCAACTGGCGAAGAAATGACTTCTTTTCCAACAGCAGCATTCATTACTTCAGCCGCTTTAATATTCCAATAAATTAGGTACAATCCGCAAGTTAAAATTCCGAAAATCAAAACCATTATTGGATCTACTTTAAATATTGGAAGATTTGGTTTAGAATTATTCCACTCTTCTTGTTTTGTAACTTCGTTCATAATTTTATAGTTTTAGTTGCTAATTAGAAGCCTATTTTATTTTTTTGTTACATATAGCTGCAAAATTTTATTTACAATAACTTGGGCTAATTTCTCTTTGCTTTCAATTGTCCAACCTGCTATATGAGGTGTTAATAATACATTATTAGCATTAAGCAAGTATTCGAGAGCTTCTGGTTTTTCGCCTTCAAATAAGGTTTCAAAAGATACTTTTTCGTACTCTAAAACATCTAAACCTGCGCCTAAAATTTTTCCTGATTGTAATGCGGTAACTAAATCGGTGGTTGCTACACATTTCCCTCTTGCGGTATTTATAAACCAAAAAGGTTTTAAAAACTGATTGATAAATGCAGTATTAACCATTTTATCTGTTTCTGGTGTCCATGGAATGTGTAAACTTAATACATCAGCTTTTTGTTGTAATTCTTGTAAGTCAACTTGCTTAGCATTTGCATCGCCAACATTTGGTAAAATATCGTAACATAAAACATTTACATCAAAACCTCTTAGCTTTTTTGCAAAAGATTTTCCCATATTTCCATATCCAATAATTCCAACTGTTTTGCCGTCCAATTCAGTTCCGCGATTGCTTTCACGATTCCATTGTCCTGATTTGACTTCTTTATCGGCGGTATTTAATTTATTGAATAATGACAATAGCATGCCTAAAGCATGTTCGCCAACAGCAGTTGCATTTCCTTCAGGAGCTGCAATTAGTTGAATATTTCTGCTTTCTGCATATTCGCAATCAATACTTTCTAAGCCAGCGCCCACTCGTGCAATAAATTGTAAGTTTTTAGCTTTATCAATAAAAGTTTTATCAATTTTAAATCGGCTTCTGATAACAATTCCGTGGTAATTTTCAATTTTACTTTCTACTGCTTCTTTGGTTGAAGTATAATCAGCTTCATTCTGAAAACCTGCCTTTTCTAATTGCTCCCAAAGCAAAAGATGATTGGAATCAAGATGAAGAATTTTTATTGTAGAAATAGTTTGCATAGCGTCAATTTTGAAAACGGAAAGTTAATGATTTACAGAGAGATTCGCAAAATAGATTTTGTGACTAATCAAAATTTCAACTAAACCAATTGCTCGTAATTTGAATATACTTCTTTTATTTGATTGAAAACATCAAATAATTCGTTGTGCCCGTCTGTAGTTACTAAGCGTTGTTTGTAAGGTTTGAAGTCTTGAATGCCTTTGAAATAATTGGTATAATGACGACGCATTTCTACGATTCCCACGCGTTCGCCTTTCCATTCCATTGACCAAATTAAGTGGTTTTGCGCTGCTTCTACTCTATCTGCTACAGAAGGTGGCGCTAACTTTTCACCTGTTTTGAAGAAATGTTTTATCTCATTAAAAACCCATGGATAACCAATAGCCGCACGACCAATCATCATACCGTCTAAACCGAACTTATTTTTATATTCTAGGGCTTTTTCTGGAGAATCGACATCGCCATTTCCAAAAATGGGCATCGAAATTCGTGGATTGTTTTTGATGCGTGCAATATGTGTCCAATCAGCCTGTCCTTTATACATTTGCGCACGCGTTCTGGCATGAACGGTTAAAGCTTGTACGCCGATATCTTGTAATCGTTCGGCTACTTCATCAATGTTAATAGAACTTTCATCCCAACCTAAACGGGTTTTTACAGTAACTGGTAAATGTGTTGATTTGATGACGGCTTTGGTTAGTCGCACCATTAAATCAATATCTTTTAAAACACCTGCGCCTGCGCCTTTACACACCACTTTTTTAACGGGACAACCAAAATTAATATCTACCAAATCAGGTTGAACGGTTTCTACAATTTTTGCAGAAAGTGCCATAGCTTCTTCATCACCACCAAAAATTTGAATACCAACGGGGCGTTCGTAATCGAAAATATCTAATTTCATTCTGCTTTTCATGGCATTCCTAATCAGCCCTTCTGAAGAAATAAATTCAGAATACATTAAATCTGCTCCGTGCATTTTGCACAAACGGCGAAATGGCGGATCACTTACATCTTCCATAGGTGCAAGAAGCAAGGGATAATCGGGCAAAATAATGTTTCCTATTTTTGGCATGATGCAAAGATAAGTAAAGTTTATGAATTTGATGGGTACACAGATTGAACGGATTTTCGGATTTGCGCTGAAAGTTATTTTGAAAACAGTTGTTGTGTTTTAGCCCCGATAGGAGCGGCATCTCCCGATTTTTCATCGGGAATATAGCGGATAGCGGGACCAAAAGTCTTCTGGAAATAGTAGTTTTGCTCTAAAAAAATTATCTAGGTTTTAACCAACTTTTTGGATTTAGAACCGTTGTGTTTTGATTGATTACAAATTTTAGGACTGAATTTCCTTTAGCATTTGTTTTAATTTTACCCAGGGTTTGTTTTGCCGAAACTTTGTTTCCTACAGAAACCGAAACGCTACTTAAATTACTATACGCTGTAAAGAAATCTCCGTGACGCACCAATACGGTATAGGTATTTGTAGTTTGAGAGACTTGTACACCTGATACTTCGCCAGCAAAAACGGCACGTGCCGAAGAACCTGAATCAGTAGTGATGTCAATGCCACTATTATGAATGACAATATTGCTATACTCAGGATGCGGTTGGTCTCCATATCCAGTTGAAATAAAACCTTTTTCTGTTGGCCAAGGCAATTGCCCTTTATTGGATTTAAAGCTGTCTGAAGATAATTTTCCTTCAGGTGTTAACTCAATTTTTGTAGAAGAAACCGGTGCTATTTTCTCAGGTGTGGTATTCCCTGAAGCAGTTGCTGCTGCTTTTTTCTTTGCGGCATTTTTTTTGTTTTCAGCAGCAATCGCATCGTTAATCATTTTTTTGATTTTTTTATCGATAGCATTTGATTCTTTTTGTTTAGCTGCGATATCTGCAGTAATTTTTTTCTTGTCTTTTTGTATGAGTTTTGCCGTGGCTACTTTTTCTTGTTTTAATTTTTCATGTTCGGCTTTGATTTTGGTTTTTTCAACAATAACTACTTCTTTTTCTTTTTTGTTGGTTTGCAGTTCGCCAACAGCAGTTCCTAATCTTGCTTGTTTGATTTTAATTTCTTCTGCCTGACGTTTTCTATACCCTGCATATTGTTTCATATATTGCATGCGTTTGTAAGCTTGCAAAAAACTATTTGAAGACAACACAAACATAAATCGGCTTTGCTCTGATCTGCTTTTGTATGATTTTACAATCATTTTTGCATAATCTTCTTTCATTATTTTTAAATCTTTACTTAACTTATTTATTTCTAGTTGTGTTAAATAAATATTGTCGTCTAAAATTCGGGCTTGTTTGGCAATCGTAGAAATGATTTTTTCGGAAATTCTAATTTGGGCATCTTGACCCGCAATTTCTTTCAAAACGGATTTCTCTTTTTTCTTTTCGTTCTGTAGTTTAACTTTTAATTCGGCTTGTTCTCTTAAAAGTTGTTCTTTTCTTTGTTCTAGTTTTTCTTTCTCATCAATTTGTGCTGTTGCTGAAAAGGTTAAAAAGAGTAAGAATAAGGATAAAAGAAATTTGTTCATGCTTGATTTTTTTTACAAAATTAATCTATTTTTATTTGAGAATAACCATCTGGAATAGAATATGGATAAGATAATGATTCATTAAACGTAATTTTTTTATTTGCTACATTAATTTTTACTTGATTTTGTTGGTTGGCAATAATAGAAACGCCAGTTGGCATAAATATATTGTCTTGATTTGTAAATGAAGGATAGGTAACCAAAACATTTCTGCTTTTTGAAATTTGGTTGATAAATTGTTCTTTTAACAAATAATTCCCTGTTTCAAACCGAAATATTTTTTCAATATCCGCTTGTTTTTTGGATTTTAATTGCACTAAATTAGCTGCAATTTCTACTATAAAAACTTCTTTGGTTAAATTATCAATTGGTCTTCCTAACAACAAATTTTGCACTTTTTGAAAATCTAAATCGGTACCTAACATTTTTGTTAAAATAGAATAATTACCATCAAAATAGGTGCCATTTGCTTTTTCGTAATAACTTACGCGAGTTGGCGTAATCAGTGCTTTTGCCATTGGAATCCCGAAAAATTTTAAATTGATCCAAATGATTTCGTCTTTCTTAATTCTGATATCAGCACCAATAGAAATATTCTGCTTTTGATCTTCATAATCCGCAGCAGCACGAATGGAAACCGTTTGAAAATTTAATGTGTTTTCATAATGTTTTTCTATAATTTCTTTTGCCATATTGTTTACAACGGCTTCTTTAGTAACGGTTTGCTCAACGACAGTTTTTTTGGTTTTGCAAGAAGCTAAAACGAATACTAATAACAGGAATGTGAAATGTTTTTTCATATTATTTTTTAGAAATGACATCTAATCTTTTTTGATAGGTTTGTTTCATTTTTGCATCCGATAATCCATCGGCGCAAAATATAAATTGTTTGCAAAATCCTGCTTCTAAATTTGGATCATCAATAACATAATCGATGCCCATTTCTAAAAATTCTTTTGCTTTTTTAAAGTTATTCAAGTTATTGAATCCTTTTCCAGCGTAATAATATAAATTGGCTTTGGTTGGAAACAAGTCGATACATGCTTCTGATTTTTTTGCCATTTTTTCAAATTGCTTATTGAAATCGTAAATATTTAGGAGCAAATCAATAGCTTCAATATCGTTTCCTTTTGATTGTTCGATGTATTTTTGTGCCAATTCAAAATTATTTTTATTGTAAAAAAACTTTCCTAATTCTTTATTGACATCCATTCCAACGGTGTTGTCAAAAAAAGTTAGTGTGTTATCAATTTCAATAAGTAATTCTGGGTTTTTTGTGGCAAAAATTAAATATTCGTTTAAAACGCGTTGCTTAATTTTTAAATCGATTTTACTGCTTTTTACCACTCTTTTATAAGATGCTGTAGCTTTAGGAACATCATTTGCATTGATGTGAAATTTGACCAAACTCACGTGCGCTAAATCAGAATTTGGTAGTTCTTTTGCTAGCAATAACGACGTTTCAAATGCTTTATTTTCTTGGTTAGTTGACGAATATTGATAAATTAAATCAATATAATTTTGTTCTGCTTTTGGATTGTTTTTTATGGCTTCAACTAAATCGTTAACATTTGGTTTTGTGCCTTTTTGCATGCTTTGAATTTGCATTTGATACGATTCCATAGCTTTGGTCAAAGTGCCTTTGCTTTCGATGTCATCAATTACAATTTTGGCTTTGTCAAATTGTTGGGTATTCATATATAACGACACCAAATCTTCTTTCATATTTGCATCGAAAGTGACTAATTTTTCAACAATTACAATTGATTGATTAAAATTTCTAGTTTGGTAATATACGTCATATAAGCCGTTCCAATACCAACGTTGTTTGGGCTCTAAATCGACTGCTTTTTGAAACGCATTTTCAGCTTCTACATAATTTTTTTGTGCTAAATAATTTATACCCAACTGGTAGTGAATCTCTGGGTTTAAAGGTACTTTTAACAAACATTTTTGTAAAGAAATAATAGCTTTGTCATAATTTTCAATGCCTTTTTCTTTTAAAGCATCAAAAAAATTGGTTTCAAATTCATTTTCCGCAGTAACAACTTCCTCAGGATTTATTTGTCCGAAAGAAATTTGAAAAAGGAAAAGAAATGCTATTATTTTTTTCATGTTTTGATATTCAATAAAAGTATTACAAAAATTATTCCATTGTGGAATAATCGCCTAAACTTACGCTAGTAAACTCGCCATTATAATTTACGTGATTTCCAATCATGGCGTTATCTAATTTTGCATTTTTAATATGCGTATGCGTTTGAATTAAACTATTTTGAATTTTGCTATTTGTAATTTGACAACCTTTTCCTAAAGAAACATTTGGTCCAACAGTTGTATTAATAAGCACAACATCTTCACCAATATAACAAGGTGGAATAATAGTTGCGTTTTCTAATTTTACGTTTGAGTCCACCAAATTTTCACCGTCTTGATGTAAAAATCCTAACATTCTGTTGTTGGTATCAACCGTAACATCTTTGTTTCCGCAATCCATCCATTCATCAACTTTTCCGGGTACGAATTTCATTCCTTTTGCCATCATTTGTTTAATACCATCATTAATTTGGTATTCGCCACCATGAATTATATTGTTGTCTAAAACGGCTTGCAATTCGGTCTTTAAAACCGCAACGTCTTTAAAGTAATAAATTCCAATAACGGCTAAATCTGATACAAATTCTTTTGGTTTTTCTACCAATTCAATGATTTCGTTGGCTTCATTTAAGTTAATTACTCCAAAAGCTTCTGGTTGGTCGACTTGTTTTACCCAAATTACGCTATCGGCTGATGGGTCCAATTCAAAATCGGCACGAATTAACGTATCTGCATAAGCAATAACTGCTGGACCTGATAAAGAATCTTTCGCACACATGATGGCGTGACCTGTTCCTAATGCTTCATTTTGATAATAAATGGTTCCTTTTGCTCCAATTTTTGTAGCAATTGCAAGTAAATCTTTTTCTACTGTTGCACCAAAACTTTCGTGAATGATAAATGCTACTTCATCAATTGGTTGGTTAATTACTTTGGCAATATCTTCCACCAAACGGTGCACAATTGGTTTTCCTGCGATAGGAATTAATGGTTTTGGTATGGTTAAAGTATGTGGGCGAAGTCGTGATCCACGACCAGCCATTGGTACGATTATTTTCATTGTATATTTTTTTTAAACGCAAAGTTCGCAAGGTTTTTCGCAAAGTTCGCAAGGTTTTTTTTGCTGAATACTAATTACTGAACACTTATTTTACTCCCGTACTTCCAAATCCGCCTTCACCTCTTGAGGTTTCAGTTAATTCTATGGTTTCTTGCCATTCGGTGCGTTCGTGTTTGGCGATGATTAGCTGGGCGATGCGTTCTCCGTTTTCAATTACAAAATCTTCGTTAGATAAATTAACTAAAATCACGCCTATTTCACCACGATAATCCGCATCTACTGTTCCAGGTGAATTTAAAACTGTAATTCCTTTTTTGAAAGCCAAACCACTTCTTGGTCGCACTTGCGCTTCATAACCAATTGGTAATTCTATAAAAAGCCCTGTTTTAACCAAAGTTCTTTCTAATGGTTTTAAGGTAATTGATTCGGTTAAATTAGCACGTAAATCCATTCCAGCTGAAGCGATCGTTTCATAATTTGGTAATGGATGTTGCGATGTATTGATAATTTTTATTTGCATTTGAATCTTATTTTTAACTGCTAAACTGGTATTATTTTCGTTTTATTAATTTTAAAATTACTTCTTTTTCGTTTTTGTAAATATAATAACTAAAGCCAATGATTGCAAGTATTCCGAAAACAAACGTTTCTCTTAATTCTGTAACATAAAAAGAAATACAAGCCAGTGTAATCGAAGCAAAAAGATAGGTTAAAATCTTTTTCATCTCAAAAGGAATAGGATATTTTTCTCTTCCTAAATAATACGAAATCACCATCATACTTCCATAAGCGCAAATGGTTGCAATGGCCGAACCTAAATAACTTAGGTTGAATTTTACAATTAAAATATAATTCATACTTAAAGTAATAAAGGCGCCAATTGCAGAAATGTAGGCACCAATTATGGTTTTATCAATTAATTTGTACCAAACGGATAAACTTGTATAAATCCCTAAAAAGAAATTGGCGATAATGATTAAAGGCACTATTGACATCGCTTCCCAATATTGCTGATCTCGAACTAATAAAATTTTAACAACATCCGCAAAAACCACAACAACCAGCAAAATTAACGAACCTAAAATAACAAAATATTTAGTAATTGTAGCATAAGTTTGCGGCGCATTTGTGTTTCCAGCTTGACTGAAGAAAAACGGCTCAATTCCCAACGTATAAGCGGTGCGAAACAAAACCATAAACAACCCGATTTTATAACAAGCCGAATATGCTCCAACTGCCGCTTTGGCTGTAGCAGGATCCAACCACTCCGACAATAGAATTTTATCTAAATGTTCGTTGATTCCAAAAGCCAAACCTGCGAATAGAATTGGCCAACCATAATGAAGCATTTTTTTCCATA
>Ga0209443_1001973_pt1 | contig 12436 bp, 11 predicted proteins | sample LauGreBMM110DCMD_2_FD_187571 | JGI IMG/M metagenome (GOLD analysis project Ga0209443, IMG submission 187571) | Freshwater lake microbial communities from Lake Michigan, USA - Su13.BD.MM110.DCMD (SPAdes) (version 2) | ecosystem: Environmental > Aquatic > Freshwater > Lake | place: Lake Michigan... | reverse complement strand
CCCAAATATGAAGAACCCTTTTCTCGGAGTTAGCCTCCTTTTGGCATCTGCGGCCCTACCCTTAAGCGCTCAGGTTAAGTTTGAGTCCTTTGACCTTCCGAACGGACTCCACGTAATCCTGCATCAAGACAACAGCAACCCTTTGGTTGCCGTATCGGTTCTTTACCATGTGGGCTCCAAGAACGAAATACCTACCCGTACTGGCTTTGCTCACTTCTTTGAGCATCTTCTTTTTGAGGGCTCCGAGAATATTGGTCGGGGAGAGTACATGCAGCTGATTCAGTCCAATGGCGGAGCCTTGAACGCCAATACCAGCAATGATCGAACCTTTTACTACGAACTCCTGCCTTCGAACCAGCTTGAGCTCGGCCTATGGATGGAGTCTGAGCGCTTGCTGCATGCAAAAATTGATCAGGTGGGCGTAGATACCCAGCGCGAGGTGGTTAAAGAAGAAAAGCGCCAGCGCGTAGACAACCAGCCCTACGCCAGTTTTTTGACCGAGATGTTCAAGCGCGCCTTTACCCAGCACAACTACCGTTGGGTTCCCATCGGCTCAATGGACGACCTCAATGCAGCCACCCTCGAGGAGTTCATGGCCTTCTACAAGAAGTTCTACATTCCCAATAATGCAACCCTTTCTATTGCGGGCGACCTTGATATTGCTCAGACCAAACAATTGATTAATAAGTATTTTTCGGCTATACCCGCTGGCCCTAAGGTCGAGCGCCCGAGTGCCTTCGAACCCCCTCTTGGTGGCGAGATCGTCGACACGATCTACGATAACATTCAAATTCCCGCGGTTTTTGCCGGATACCGCATGGTAAGCGAGACCCATCCGGACGCCTATGCCCTTCAAATGCTCAACACCGCTCTAAGCGACGGACCGAGCTCACGCTTCTCCAAGCGCATGGTAGACCAAGACCAGAGTGCCCTGCAGGTCGCTGCCTTCCCCTTTGCCATGGAGCATCACGGAGTGTTTATCGCCCTCGCCCTTGCCAATGGCGCCACGTCTACGGGTACCCTGATGGCTACGATGGAAGAAGAAATAGCCAAAATGCAAAACGAGCCCTTGAGCGACAAGGAATTCACCAAGCTGCTCAATAAGGTTGAAACGGAATTTGTTTCGCGCAATTCAAGTGTGGCCGGAATCGCCGAGAATTTGGCCAACTACCATGTGTACTATGGCGATGCCAACCTGGTGAACTCAGAGATTGAGCGCTACCGCAAGGTTAAGCCTGCCGACATTCAGCGCGTTGCGCAAACCTACCTCAAGCCCGAGAACCGCGTAGTTCTTCACTATTTGCCTAAATCCGCTCAATAAGCCATGAATAAGATTTTACTTGCCCTTTCTTTGGTTGCATCCGCCGCCGCGCATGCCCAGTTGGACCGCAGCATTCGCCCTACTGCAGCCCCGGCTCGCACTCCGACTATCGCCCAATACCAAAAGTTTCAGCTCCAAAATGGCCTGACCGTGCTCTTGGTTGAAGACCACAAACTACCGCGTTTGAGCCTGAGCCTTGTCATGGACGTAGGCCAAGTTTTGGAGGGTGAAAAATCCGGTACCCTAGGAATTCTCGGCGATCTTATCTCTGAAGGAACCAAGAACTTCGGCAAGGAAGCGCTCGACGAAAAGGTTGATTTTATTGGAGCTCGTTTGAGTGCTTCCGGATTCGGAGTAAGTGCAGGCGGTTTGAGCAAGTACGCCGAGGATCTTTTTGCGCTCAGTGCAGAAGTGGCCCAGCGTCCGATCCTTCCACAAGCTGGGTTTGATAAGATCAAGGAGCGCACGATATCGGGCCTTAAGAGCCAAAAGGACGATGCTGCAGCCATTCAGGCTGGGATTTTTAATGCGCGAACCTTTGGCAAAAACCACCCAAACGGTGAGCAGATTACAGAAGCTACAGTGGGCAACGTGGTGCTTAAGGACTGCAAAAAGGCTTATATGCTTTATTGGAAGCCTAACATTGCCGTGCTGACCATCGTCGGAGACATCGACCTCAACCGCGCGAAGGCACTTGCTGAGGCGCATTATGGCGGCTGGAAGGGTACGTTCACCAAGAAGGCAACCTTCGCCGCACCCTCAGACCTGAACGGAATCCAAGTTCAAGTGGCCAACCGCCCCTCGAGCGTGCAGTCCAACATTCAGATTGGCAACACCATTGAGCTGCCCATTGGGCATCCCGACCTCGAGGCACTGCGCGTTATGAATGAAGTACTGGGCGCGGGTTCTGCCGGGCGCTTGTTTCGCAACCTTCGCGAAGACAAGGCATTCACTTACGGTGCCTACTCGTCTTTTGGCACCGATCGATACACCACCGTGATGGAGGCATCTGCCGAAGTCCGCAATGCAGTCACTGACAGCGCAGTAGAACAGTTTATTTATGAAATTAATCGAATCCGTACTGAAGCGGTGACCGACGAAGAGATTCGTTCCGCTAAAAACAACCTCGCCGGCGGATTTGGCCGTTCACTCGAGCGCCCTGAAACCGTCGCCAGCATGGCCGGGAACACCCTGCTCTATAACCTTCCTGCGGACTACTACAACGGCTACCTCAAGCGCCTCGAAGCAGTTAGCGTTCAAGACGTGCAGCGCGTAGCCCAGAAGTACTGGAAGGCTGATCGCCTTCTTATCAGCGTGGTGGGTAAGGCCGCCGACATTGCTAAACCCCTTCAGCGGCTGGGTTATCCCGTGAGCTACGTGGACTTTGAGGGCAATCCTACGGATGCGCCAAAGTTTGACCAGGTTTCGTCAGAACTAAGCGCAAAGGATGTGGTAGCGTCCGCACTGAAGGCAATGGGCGGAATGGAGCGCATTAATGCCTTGAAAAAGGTCAATTGGGTTCAAGAGGCGAGCATTATGGGAATCACCATTAAGACCGAAGTCATGTTTACTGCGCCCTCAACGATGATTCAGAGGCAGACCTCGCCCATGGGAGCGAGCGAAACCCGCTTTGAGGGCGATAAGGTATCGGTTACCCAAAATGGACAAGTGAAGGAACTGAGCCCTCAGGAACAGGCGGCGATGATGGCGGACCGCTTTCTCATTGACGAGATGGGCCTGCTCGGGCGAAGCGATCTTAAGCTGCAGGCCACTAAGGCCGACGTTGACGGTGAAGCTTGCTACGCCCTGGAGGTGCCGCAGGCCGAAGGAGATCCGGTGGTGAAGTTCTACAGCATTGCTTCAGGCCTTCGCATCCGCGAATCCCGCAGCCAAGAGGGTCCCGAGGGCAAAAAAGTGGTGAACGTAGATTTTTCAGACTACCGTGAGGTGGGCGGAATCAAGTTCCCGCACGCATCGAAGCTCCCTTTGCAGCCCGGCATGGACTTAATGTTCAAGACCACCCTGCTCGAGGTAGAATAGTCCTCTTCTGCGAATGCCTTATTGGGCTTTTTGCCTCTTGTTTACCAGGTAGACGCCCAAAATTATTGCGGCCATGCCGCCAATATGGTGGGCCAAAATGGTTTCGCCCATTCCAAGACCCCAGGCCAGGGCGACCACCGGTATAAAGTAGGTGGTTGAGGCAGCAGTCAATGGACTGGTCAGGGCGATTAGTTTGTTAAAGAGAATCGTCGCAATCCCCGTACTTACAATACCCAAGAAGGCTAGAGAGGCCAGGGCCGGGAGCAAATGGTCCGCGCCAAGATTCGTCCAGACCCTCGTTACCCCAAGAATTCCTAGCGATACGGGCAGGGTTATCAGCATTACAAAGAGGGTGATTCCCCGCGGACTGAGGTGACTCAGCCTGGAGCCAATGGTATTGATGCTGATGCCATAAAAGCCCGAAGCCAGTATGGCCAGCAAGAGGTAGGAGGATTTAATTTCTTGGCCCGGAACCACGTTGCGCCAAGGGCTTATGAGGAGCACTGCGCCGAGGAGTCCGGCCAGCACGCCCCAAACTTGAATTTTATGCAGTTTGCGCCCAAAGGCGAGCACTCCAAAAAGCAGGGCAAAGACGGGGGTTGTGGAGTTGGCCACGCCCACAAGGGCCGAGGGCACCTCGGCCACCGCCAAGGGAAAAAGCAGGTAGGGAAGAGAGTTGCCCATCAAGGCTACCACCGTCAGTGGCCAAAAGTCGGCGCGACGAAACTCGCTAAAATGCTTGCGTGAAATGACCAGTACAGTCGCTGCGGCGAAGAGCAATCGCAGGGCACCAATTTGAATGGGTTCAAAGCTTTTGATGGCGATTTTCATCAGTACAAAAGACGATCCCCAGACCAGTACTAGAGCGATAAAAAGGGCCCAAACAACCCCAGAACGATTCATGAGGCGGCAAAGGTACGCTACCTTTACAGCCATGAATGCGCCCTTAATTAACGCACCCTGGCTTCTGCGATTTTTGCGCTGGGCCATAGTACTGAACCTTCTGGTCATGCTTGCGGGCTCAGTGGTTCGCATGACGGGGTCTGGAATGGGTTGTCCGGACTGGCCCAAGTGTTTCGGGCTATCGGTGCCACCTACTCGCCTTGATCAGGTAACCTGGTCGTCGAGCGCGTCCTACCGTCAAGGCCAGATGGTGCTGCACCGCGAGGCCTTCTGGGTTGCTCAAGCCGATCATGCCCCTCAATCAGTCTTCGCCAACGCGCTATGGCAGGAGTACACTCGCCACGACTACCGCGCTTTTAACCCCCTGCATACCTGGATTGAATTCATCAACCGCCTGCTTGGAGTGTTTTTGGGAATTCCCGTGCTGCTCGCCACTTTCGCGAGTCTGAAGTTTCTACGGAGCCATCCGCTTTGGTTCATAACCATGTTCACGGCCCTGATTACCCTGGGATTTGAAGCCTGGCTAGGCAAGGTTGTGGTAGACGGCAACCTCGTTCCGCACCACATAACCTACCATCTTTTAGGCGCGTACTTCCTTCTTGCTTTGCTCACGGCACTATTTCGCAACGTTCACAGCTTGGCCGAGCAAAATCTATGGAGGGCGGAGCCTCCGGCAGCCAAAAACCTAAAGAATATAATCGTCATGTTTACGGCCCTAGCCATTCTATTGTTGGCACAAACCGTTTTGGGAACCTCCGTGCGTGAAGGCGTTGATGCCCTCGTTCACGACTTGGGTTTTGACGCATCGAGGCTCGGCTGGGTGGCGAAGCTCGAGCCCGGCGTGCTCATTCACCGCAGCTTTAGTCTCATTCTGCTGGGCTTTGCCTACTGGATATATCGACGCAGCGAGGGAATGGCAGGCCTTCGTGCCAGAGCTGGTTTGGTTTTGTTGGTTTTTTGCCTTCAGGCCACCGTGGGCGCCCTGCTCTACTACCTCGAGCTGCCGCGCGGACTGCAACCCATTCACCTCATGCTCGGCGTCGGCGCATGGATGATTCTTGTGGATGCCGTGGTTAAGGCCGGCTTGATGCTTCGCGCCATTCAAGCGTCTCGAGATAGCGCTTGAATTCGTCTTCAAAAAAAGCGTGGACGGGAGACAAGCTGTCGGCGTTAGGATGGGCGTAGACGTAGAGGGCTCCTCGCACAAAATGCGCTAAACTGTCGGTGGCATAGAATTGAAGTCCGCTTGCGGCATTGCCTCCAATTCGAAACAGCACGCCATAAACCTTGAGGGAATCATTGAGGTAGACCATTTGGCTCATGCCGTCGGCGACTACGCTGTGCTTGAGGGCTAGGTCGTGGGCGTCGTCTATGAGCTTAGACAGGTTGCCTCGCACTGGCAGGTAGGTAAACTGCACCCTGCTTTGGCAAAAGGGATAGACCAAGTCTCCCCAGCCCGCTTGTTTTTTGGCTTCCCATTGGCCGTTAGGGTGGTGCTCCAGGCTAAAGGGTACCGAGGCCTTGAGGCTCACGGCTTCTGCGTCAGGAAGGTCTATGCGCGGGTAACCCTTGGGTTTGGGCATCGGAGTCGCTTCAGGCCAAAAAAGCAGCGCAGCCAGGCCTAAAACTCCAACCAGTCCTGCCGCGAGCAGAATACTCTTAGTCTGCACGGCGCGAAACCTTTACGCGATCAATTCGGCGGCGGTCGCAGGCCTCCACGGTCCAGGTTAAGGGGCCGATGTCTTGCTGTTCTCCTTTGACGGGCATGCGGCCTAGCTGCTCGAGAATGAGTCCGGCCAAAGTATCAGCCTCTCCGCGTTCCAAAACGTCGGTCTCAAGGTTCATGGCGCGGAGCACGTCGTGCAGGGGCGTTCGTGCCTCAAAAACAAAGGTCCGCTCGTCCAATTGGGTGAACATTTGCTTTTCAGTGTCGAATTCATCGTTGATTTCGCCAACGATTTCTTCCATGACGTCCTCGAGGGTTACCACACCAGAAACTCCGCCGTACTCATCAACCACTACGGCAAGGTGCATTTTTTTTGCCCTAAAATCTCCAAGTAGATCATCAATTTTCATGGTTTCAGAAACGAACATCGCCGGCCTAATTAAGTGCTGCCAGTCGGTACTCGAGTCCGAACCCAAAAAAGGCAAAAGATCTTTGCTGTGCAGTACTCCGATAATTCGGTCGCGCTGGTCTTGGTAGACGGGCAACCTCGAGTATCCGCTCTCGGTAACAACCTTGAGCACCTCCTTGATGTCCCATGCGGAACTCAGGTCGATCAAATCCTGCCGGGGCGTGCATATTTGCTTGATGCTCGTGGTCCCAAAGCGAACGATCTCCCGTAGCCACAATTTTTGCTGGGTGCTGGTGGCACTGCTGTCGGTTAGTTCCAGAGCCCGCTCGAGCTGCGCCACGGTAACGGTAGACGATTTTGGACCTCCCTTGCTTAGAGCCCGCGACGTGAAGGTTAAGCTTTTAGCCAAGGGTCGCACCAGTTTCATTGCGGTGAGCACGATGGGAGCCATAAAAATTCCGACCTCAACGCGCTTTAGGTTGGATAAGGACTTTGGCAAGACCTCTCCAAAAATAAGCAGCAGCAGGGTGGCTAATCCGGTTTCAAGAACTGCCCTCAGCCACTCGAGGCTTCCGTCTGCCATGGTTTGGCCAATCCACAAGCCCCAGACAAGCACAAAGGCGAGGTTGAAAAAGTTGTTCCAAATTAGGAGAGTCGCCAATAAGGATTCGGGTTTGCGGCAGAGCTCCAGTACCCTGGAGCCTCCATTTCTTCGCTCTAGTTCGTCTTTTTCACTCGGACTCAGGGCAAAAAAAGCCACTTCAGCTGCCGAGGACAAAAAGCAGCCCGCAAGAAGCAAAAGCAACACAGCCCAAATGGCTGCGGTGCCACTGGCATCAATAGCTAAAAAAAGGAGTTGCGGGAGGGGGTCAGGGTCCAAAATAAGGTGCTAGGGTCTGCCTGGAGCTCAGATTTGCTCTTCGCCCTCGAAATCGTCTTCGGGCGCTGCAAACGAAGGACTTTCGGGAGCACTGCGGAACTTGCCGTTTGCTTGGTCTCTCCCTTTGCGGTGGTCTTCGTCGCGGCCTCGACCGGTGCGGCCTTGATGCTCTTCGTCGCGGGTGTGGCTTTGCTGGTTGGGTCCAAGCATGGTCATGGCATCCGCAGCAATTTCAATGTTGTAGCGTGTTTGGTTGTGCTCGTCGGTCCATTGACGCGAGCGAATCCGACCTTCAATAAACACCTTGTCGCCTTTGTGTAAAAAACGCTCGCAGACTTCGGCTAGGCGAGGCGCACGCACCACCACGGTGTGCCACTCGGTGGTTTCCTTGCGGTTCCCGTCGCGGTCTGTAAAATTTTCGGTAGTTGCGAGGGGGAATTTTACTAGCATTCCGCCGTTTTCGAATCGACGTATTTCAGGGTCTTTCCCGAGGTTGCCGATGAGCATAACTTTATTTAAAGTGCCTGCCATGTATTGATTAGTGCGTTGTTATAGGTGCCTCAAAGGTAAGGGAATTTGGTCATCCAATGCTCAAATGCTTGAGGCATACCCTTATCGCGCCACTCCTTCGCCGTCATCCAAATCAGGGGTTCTGAACTCTCGGCAATGGGGTGCATGCAGAGGGTGAGTTTGCGATGGCTCAATCGGTGCTCTATCCGTTCTCCGCCTTCTTCGGTCGGACTCTTCTCGAGCGGAACGGGGGTGTAAAGTCCGGACCAAATTCCGCCAATTGGCCTTTGGACGAGCCCAAAATAGGACCCCTTGCGAAGCAGGCCAAAATGCCAAAGTTCTTCGCGCACCTTGACCTTACGAACCTTAATGGGCAAGGAAGCCGCGGTTCCAGCCCTCCCAGCCTCGCAGAATTCGATCAAAGGGCAGTCTCCGCATTTTGGATTCTTGGGCAGGCAGTGGCTCTGCGCCAAGTCCATTACGGCCTGGTTGAAGTCGCCTGGGCGGCTTGAAGACAGCAAGTTTTGACTAAGACCATGTATAAACTGCCTACTTAATGCGGAATCGATGGGCTGACCCCAGTTGGAGAGCCGGGCATAAACGCGGTAGGCATTGCCATCAAGCGCCGGCCTCACCTCGCCGTCAAGGATGGACGCCAGGGCAGCAGCAGTGTAGGTACCCACCCCAGGTATTTTGAGCCAAGATTCATAGCCCTTGGGCCAGCCCTGGTCGGCTATTAATCGGGCGGCACGGTGAAGCAAGTCTGCCCTGCGGTAGTATCCGAGCCCGCTCCAGAGACCCTTTACGACCTCGGTATCGGCCATGGCTAATTCATGAACGCTGGGGAGCTCTTTTAAGAATCGCCGCCAGTAGGGGAGGCCCTGCTCGACCCTTGTTTGCTGAAGTATTATTTCGCTGAGCCAAATGGCATAGGGATTGCTCATGGTCCTCCAAGGCAGAGAACGCCCGTGGAAGTCATACCATTTCAGTAAATTTTCGGCTAATGCTGTAGTTTTAGTTGGTTCTTTCTTCAATGCGGACTATCTTTGCGCCCGCTAAATTAGGCTCATTCAGGCCACTTAAATTAAACGTTTTACACCATTAAAACATGACTAAAGCAGACATCGTATCAAAAATTGCCGACCGTACAGGCATGGAAAAAGCAGACGTACTAGCAGCCGTAGAAGGCTTCATGCGCGAAGTTAAAAACGGAATGGAATCCGGTGATAACGTTTACCTGCGCGGCTTCGGTAGCTTTGTGCTCAAGAGCCGTGCCCAGAAAACTGGTCGCAACATTTCAAAGAACACCACCCTGGTGATTCCTGCACATTTTATTCCTTCATTCAAACCGGCAAAGACCTTCGCAGAATCTGTGAAGAAGAATGTTCTGGTGAAGTAATTAACCTTCCAACCTTCTTAAAATGAATCGTTTGGTTTGGATCGCAGCATCAGCCATAGTCCTTGGGGCTTTGGCTATTTTACTGTTGCCCACCAATCCTGGCTCAGAAACCAATGAGCCAACAGAGCGCGTCGTTAGTCCCTTGGATTCCAAGGTCCGCGAAGCCGTTCGCCTGATTCAAGAAGGAACGGGAAACCCTATGGACGCCATCACCTTGCTTCGCGAGGTGGTCGAAGAGGATCCCAAACACCGAGATGGCCTGTTTCATCTTGGTGAATTTTCGCGTATGTCTGGACAATTGGACCGGGCCTTAGAACGATATGCAAGTATTTTACAGTTGTACCCAAGCGACCATGAGGCCGCCCTGCGGTATGCCGAGACTCTTGCCGATTTAAGTCGACAAAGCGAAGCCCAAGATTTTATTGGGCGCTACTTAGCCGACCATCCAGATTCCGATCTGAGTTCATTAACACAGCTGCGCGATAGCTGGACCGAGGGGGATGCTGCGGCACCCGCCGGATCCGAACCTGTATTAACCGATTAAACTACTTAGTTATGCCAAGCGGTAAAAAACGCAAGCGCCATAAGATGGCCACACACAAACGCAAAAAGCGCCTTCGCAAGAATCGCCACAAAAAGAAATAAGGATTGACCATGCGTACCGAACTGATTATACAAGCCAGTGAATCGGACGCCATCATCGCCTTACTTCAGGACGGTCGCTTGACCGAACTCGTCTCCGAAAACGAGCAACAACAGTTTTCGGTCGGCGATGTATACCTCGGGGTAGTGCGCAAGTTAGCGCCCAACCTCAATGCGGCTTTTGTAGACGTGGGTTACGAGAAGGATTCCTTCTTGCACTACCATGATCTAGGCCCCCAGATTCCCACCTGGCAGAACTATCTTAAAAAAGTTCGCCAGAGTAAGTACACCTCCGATTTGTCGGAGGTAGAAATTCTTCCCGAAATCGAGAAGGACGGAAATTTGGAGGTTCTACTTAAGCCCGGCGATGAGGTGCTGGTTCAGATTACGAAGGAACCCATTTCGACCAAAGGTCCTAGGGTTACCTCTGATATTTCTATAGCGGGGCGATTTATCGTGCTCGTTCCCTTTAATGGGAGGATTTCTGTATCGCAAAAGATACGGGATCGCAAGGAGCGCGATCGCCTGCGGAAGCAGGTGCAAAACGTACTCCCTAAGGGTTTTGGCGTTATCGTGCGCACCGTGGCGGAGGGAGTGAACCAAGAAGATATTGAGGCTGACCTCAATGACTTAGTAGGCCGCTGGAAGACCCTTTACCGCAACGTCCGGGGTGCCAAACCCAAGAAGTGCATACTTCGCGAAATGGATCGAGCCTCGGCCTACTTGCGCGACTCTTTCAACGACAGTTTTGATCAAATTGTAGTGGACCACCAGGCCCTCTTCGAAGACATCAAGGGCTACGTCGAGGCCATCGCTCCCGAGCGGGTCGGAATCGTCAAGCTTCATACTTCGGCCGTTCCGGTGTTTCAGCACTACGGTGTGGACCGGCAGGTGAAGAGCGCATTCGGTCGCACCGTGAACATGGGCAAGGGCACCTACTTGGTGGTCGAGCACACGGAGGCGATGCACGTCATTGATGTGAATTCGGGCAACCGTTCGGGCAAAGGCGAAAGCCAAGAAGAAAACGCGCTCGCTGTCAACATGATGGCGGCCGAAGAAATTGCTCGCCAGCTTCGTTTGCGCGATATGGGCGGAATTATTTGCGTGGACTTCATCGACATGGCCAAAAGCGAAAACCGCCGGGAGCTCTATGAGTTTCTTAAGGATTTGATGTCTACCGATAGGGCTCGGCATAAAATTCTTCCGCCGTCAAAGTTTGGTTTGGTCGAAATCACGCGCCAGCGCGTGCGTCCGGCTCAAGCCATTGAGACTCAAGAAGAAAATCCCGATGCCTTGATCGATGCACCCATCACGTTGATTGATGCCCTCCAGCAAAAGTTCGAGCAAATTAGCGCGACACTCAAGCAAAAGGGTAAAGGGGCAACCATCTTTCTGCACGTGCATCCATTTTTGGCCTCCTACCTCAAGCAGGGATGGTCTTGGCAAACACTCGAGCACAAATGGTCGCGAATTGCCGGCCAAAAGCTTAAGGTCGTTTCTCGAGATGCCTTTAAAATGCTAGAGTACCGTTTTGCCGATGCCGAGGGCAAAAAGATAGGATGATTTTTATCCCGTAATGATAATTAGGCGGCCAGCAATGGCCGCCTTTTTTGTTTCTTAGCTGCATGGCATTTGCACGAACCAAAACCTACACTATCGAGGCGGCTCGCCAGGCGATTCATCGATACTGCGCCTTTCAGGAGCGCTGCCAAAGCGAAGTTCAGGAACGTTTGCGCACTATGGGAATCGTTCCAGAAGCCCAGGCGGAGTTGGTCTCTGAACTCATTTCTGGCGACTTTTTAAGCGAGGAGCGCTTTGCAAGGGCCTTTGCAAGGGGTAAATTCCGCATCAAAGGATGGGGTCCGCGCAAAATTATTCAAGGACTTCAGGCCAAGAGGGTGTCCTCAGCATGCATCGCCCTGGGAATGAGTGAGCTTAACGACGAAGAGGTGCGGAACTATTTAAGCAGGCAGCGCAGCAAGTACCCCGACGATCAGGAATGGATTGCCTGGTGCCTGCGCAAGGGCTACGATCTTGCCGCAGCCAAGGCTGCTATGGCGGGTGCCGACTAAGCCTTCCAGTTGCTCAGGGCCTCTTTAAGACGGCTAACTTCCACCTCGCCCACGTCGTAGTGAAGCACGGCCCTCAGCCAAAAGGGGTCCATGGCCATGAGGCGGATTCCCTGGGCGTCGAGATGGGCCAAAAGCACCTGAGGATCAAGACCTGCTCGCAGCCTAAATAGGACCATGTTGGTGTCGGCGGGCTTGATGGCTTCGACGTAGGGGAGGTTCGCAATATGCTTTGCCAGGCTCGCGGCGCGCACGTGGTCTTCGCTCAAGCGTTCCACATGGTGATCCAGGGCATAAATTCCGGCGGCCGCGAGGTAGCCTGCCTGGCGCATGCCTCCGCCCAGTCGCTTGCGAATGCGTCGGGCCTGATTAATAAAGTCGCGCGAACCCAGAAGAACCGAACCTACGGGCGCACCAAGACCCTTGGACAGACAGATAGAAATGGAGTCAAAGACCTGGCCGTAGTCGCTGGCATGCTCGCCGTCGGCGACAAGGGCATTGAAGAGGCGCGCACCGTCAAGGTGGTAGCCAAGATTGTGGCGCCTGGCAAATCCGCCGAGCTCGCGCAGTGCGTCCAGCCCAATGGTGGTTCCGCCG
>Ga0209443_1001972_pt1 | contig 12441 bp, 9 predicted proteins | sample LauGreBMM110DCMD_2_FD_187571 | JGI IMG/M metagenome (GOLD analysis project Ga0209443, IMG submission 187571) | Freshwater lake microbial communities from Lake Michigan, USA - Su13.BD.MM110.DCMD (SPAdes) (version 2) | ecosystem: Environmental > Aquatic > Freshwater > Lake | place: Lake Michigan... | reverse complement strand
GTGAGTCAGCACTTGCTGCGATTACCCACCTGGTTACATCTTTACGTTTTGCTCTAAAGGTATTTCTTGCAGTAACTAATGCAGATAAATTTCCGATTGTGCCACCCTGCACAAATACTCCACCTGCAGTAGCTGGCAAACCTGCTAAATCTGAGATCCATTTAAGTGCTTGATTTTCTGCAAATACAGCACCCGCCCCCTCAAGCCAGGAGCCGCCATATAGCGCACTTGCACCAACTACTAAATCAAAAAGGTTTGCATACTCACTGGGAGCGGATGGAATAAATGCTAAATACCTTGGGTGATCTGTTGAAATACATGCCTTGGCTAAGACCTCTTTAAATAACTTTAATGCTTCATGCCCACCTAAACCCTTTTGAGTAATTGTGTTACCAGCTAATTGGTTTAACTCTTCAAAAGTTTTTGGACCATCTAATGGTGGATCTGTTCTAAGCCTAATTAATGAGTACTCAAGTACCTCTTTTGCTAACTCTTCAACCTCAGGTGTGAACTCATGCATCAGCGTGCTGCATAATCCTTGCGATTAGCGCTACGAATAATATTTCTAATCATGGTGGGAAAAACTAAGCCATGAAAGGGCAGTATCGCAAACCAGTAGAGCTGCCCACCTAACCCACGTGGCAGATATGAGGCCTCTTGAATTACCTGACTTTTACCATTTGGTAATTTATTTATTTTAAACTCAAGCCAGGCTTTTCCAGGCAAAATCATCTCAGCGTATAACTTTAGGGATTGCTCTGGCTCTAATGATTCCACTCGCCAAAAATCTAAACTATCTCCTACCCGCAAGTGAAGTGGATCGCGCCTACCTCTGCGCAAGCCAACTCCACCAATCATCCGGTCTAATACACCGCGCAAATACCAGAGAAGGTCTGATCCATACCAGCCATTATCACCACCAATTTTTTCAATTGAACTCCACAAACTAGCAATTGATGCATCGGTAATTTTTATTCGAGTGTCTTTATATAAAGTCTCACCAGCCCAATCTGGATCACTCTGTGCCTTCTGCCATGGCGCGATTTGTATACTCGCATCTGACCATCTAGTTGAGACTGTATTACTAGAAATATTAGTTAGCGCTAAATTAATTGCTCCAGCCACATCAATTAATCCCTCCTGCGGTAGCGGAATTAAGTGGTTAATTGATTTATTCGGATCTGCAACTACCTCACTAATTAATGAGCCAACTAATGGGCGGGCAAGTCCGGTTGGTACTGGTGTAACAAAACCAATCCAAAGACTAGAAAGCTTTGGCGTTAGCACTGGAACCTTAATAATCCAGCGCTTGCGAAGTCCAGATATCTTGGCAAACTTTTGCATCATATCTGCATAAGAAAGAATCTCAGGACCGCCAATATCAAAAATACCAGTAACTGGTTTTTCTAACTTTGCCGCATTTCTTAAATACCAAAGCACATCTCTGATCGCAATTGGGTGTGTTTTATTAGAGACCCACTTAGGGGTAGTCATTACTGGTAGTCGGTGAGTTAAGTGTCGCAACATCTCAAAGGAGGCAGAGCCTGAACCGATAATAATTCCAGCACGTAACTCCATAACTGGCACAGTTGTAGTTGCTAACTCTTTGCCCGTGTTAGCTCGTGAGGTGAGGTGCTTACTAGTCTTTGCATCATTATTAATACCACCTAAATAAATTATTTGGCTAACTCCAGCAACCTGCGCCGCTTTAGCAAAATTACGTGCCATTGCAGATTCGATCTCATCAAAATTTGGTCCTAAATTAATTGAGTGCAGTAAATAAAAAGCGGTATGAACGCCAGTTAAGGCATTTAATGTAGATTGATAATCAGAGGCATTTCCAACTGAAATTTCAACATCACCTGCCCAAGTATGGCTAGCTGCCTTATTCGCATCTCTTACAAATACCCTTACCTTGGCATTATCTGCAAGCAACGCAGTAACTAGCCGGCCTCCAACATAACCTGAGGCACCTGTCACAAGAATTTTACGCGCATCACTCATGGTAGAAACAGTAGACTTAAAGCGATGAATAAACCAAAGGTAGTTATTTTAGGTGGCGGATTTGGTGGTCTGGCTGCTGCTCGGGCGATGAGTAAAACTGCCGATGTGACTGTGGTAGATCGCCATAATTTTCAAACCTTTCTGCCGCTGCTGTATCAGGTTTCAACTGCTGGCCTTGCTGCCGATCATGTGGCTTATCCCATACGTGGAGCGCTACGGAAAACTAATACTAAGTTTCGAATGGCAAGCCCGATCTCAATTGACCATAAAAATAAAGAGGTTAAGTTAGATAGCAGTGAGATTTTAAAATTTGATCACTTAGTTGTGGCCCTTGGCTCAGTAACCGCTGACTTTGGTATTCCCGGGGTAAATGAGCACACCCTTGGCATGAAAACAGTTCATGAAGCATTAGCTATTCGGGCTGAAATAATGCGCAGATTTGAAGATCTTTGTAGATTTGAAGATAACACTAAATTCTCTATCGCTGTAGTTGGTGGTGGTCCAACTGGAGTTGAGATGGCTGGTGCGATTGCAGAGTTAATTCGTGGACCACTTAAATCTGATCAAGCAAATGCTGCTGCTCATATTGATATTAGTTTGATTGAGGCTGGTCCGAATCTACTACCATCATTTGCACCATCTTTATCTGCGAAAACTAAAAAGGATTTAGAAAAACTTGGCGTTAAGGTTTTACTAAATACACCAGTTAAAGCTGTTGAACATCGAAAAATAATACTAAATGATAATTCAAGTATTCCGGCAGAGATTACAGTTTGGGCAGCGGGGGTTAAAGGCTCAGATGCCATGGCGCAATTATCGCTGCCAATACTTAATAATAGATTAGCGGTTGAGCCAACTATGCAGGTTAAAAATTATCCAAATATCTGGGCACTTGGTGATATTGCAGGGGCGCTAGGTAAAGATGGCAGGCCGCTACCAATGGTTGCCCCAGTTGCTATCCAACAAGGAAAATTTATTGCTAAACAAATAGCAAGAGTTGTTGAAAATAAGCCGCTAAAAGTTTTTAAATACTTAGATAAGGGTTCAATGGCAACTATCGGTAGAAATAAAGCGGTGGTTCAGGTAAAGGGATTAAAGATTTCTGGTCCAATTGCTTGGTTAATCTGGCTCTGGCTACATCTATTTTATCTACTGGGCGGGCGAAATAAGATCGGAACAATGGCGGATTGGACCTGGAATTACTTAACCTTTGATCGTGGCAATCGACACATCATGGATTCCTACTAAATTTATTAAGTAAATATGCCAAAACCAATCTACCGAAAATTTATTGAGGTTGATCGGCACCAGATTTGGTCGGTTAAGTGGCAAAACAATGGTCAGCCAGTTGTCTTACTCCATGGTGGTTTAAGCCATACTGCGAAATGGGAGAAGCAAATACTTCCAGCTGTTGCAAAAACTCATCAACCATTTGCATATGACCGCACCGCACATGGTTACACCAAGGTAAGAGCTGGCTATATGCACTTTGATTTTCAAGTAAATGAGTTAATAAATTTTCTTAAAACTGTAGTAAAAAAGCCGGCGCACATAATTGGCTGGAGTGATGGCGGCAATATTGGCTTACTTGCTGCAATAAAGCGACCAGATCTAATTAAATCCTTAGTTGGAATCGGCATGAACTACACCTATGACGCAGGACTCTCATTTGATTTAAATACAGTCGAGGCAAGTGAGGAAGAGAGTGCTAATTTTGTGAAGATGACTGGGCAGGATCCAAAGCTCTTACTTGAGATTAAGCGAAAAGCATTTAAAGTTTGGGAAAGTGAGCCAAAGTTAAAGTTATCTAATTTAAAGAAAATTAAATGCCCAGTATTGGTATTAGCAGGAGATGATGAACCCTTTAATAGCAAGATGACCTTTGAAATGTATGAAGCGATTCCTAATGGCAGATTAGCGGTAATTCCTGGTGCATCTCATGCGGTTGTGAATGAGAAAACTAAGTTAATGCAAGAGGTAATTAAGGATTTTTATAAAACATTAGATTTTCCAATTACCAAGATGCCAAACCGTAGAGCAAAGCAACAAGAGAAGATTTTAAGAAACTCTTAACTCACCAACTGCCCCCGCTGGCACAAATGGCTTACTTGGAAATACTGCATCCACCTTTTTATATTGAGAGTTTTGCGCTGGTCTTGGATCTGTCTCACCTTTATTTGGCCACATTGAAAAAGCTCGCTCTGCTTGGGCTGTAATGGTTAGTGATGGATTAACGCCAAGGTTTGCAGTAACTGATGCACCATCTACAACATGCATCGTTGGGTAGTTATAAACCCGGTGATATGGATCAATTACGCCATTACTTACTGAATCTCCAATTACACATCCACCAACAAAGTGGGCGGTAAATGGGGCATTTACTAAATCACCAATATGACCACCTGCAATACCACCATTATTTTGAGCAATTCTTCTAGCCACCTCATTGGCGGCTGGGATATAGGTTGCATTTGGATGCAGCGCATCATTTTTTGAGGTTAAGCGATATCCAAAGATGCCACGTTTACCAGTTACAGAGATAGCTGAATCAACATTTTGCATAATCAATGCCACAACTGTGCGCTCACTCCACTTTCTAACATCCATAATCTTTAAAACTAATGATGGTTTTGTTATCACCTGACGTAGCCACTGCTTTCTTCGATCTTTAATATTTACGCCATCTGTCATTACGGTTTGAAGTAGGCCCATAAAGTTGCTGCCCTTGCCATATCTAACTGGTTCAACATGGGTGTGATCATCTGGAAAGAAGGATGAGGTGATTGCAGAGCCCTTACTAAAATCTGTTCCACCCTTTGGCATAATTGAGCCGGTTAGCGCCTCACTATTTGTTCTAGATAACTTGCCTAGTTGATCTGAGATCTTAGGCAAAGTGCTATCTATCTTCATCTTATGCAATAACTTTTGGGTGTTATATGTGCCAGCGGCTACAACTACTTGAGAGGCTGTAAATGTGCGCCTTCCACCAAACCAGGCAGAGCTCTTTCGAGCAGTGATCTTCCAACTTCCATCTGCTAATTGTTCAGTTTTAATAACAGTATGTTCAGGAAATACCTTCGCACCAGCTTTTTCAGCAAGTCCTAAGTAATTTTTAGGTAAGGTGTTTTTTGCATTATGACGGCAGCCGGTCATGCAAGCACCACATTGCAGGCAGCCATCGCGATCAGGTCCAACTCCACCAAAGAAAGGATCCTTTGATTTAACTCCAATACCATCACCAAAATAAACACCGAGCGGAGCTAATTTAAATGTATGGCCTACTCCCATTTGATCGGCCACCTCTTTCATCGCTTTGTCAGAGGGTGAAAAGTATGGGTTTTGTGCAACACCTAACATTCGAGAGGCTTGGTCATACCAAGGAGATAACTCACTATCCCAATCGGTAATGTGTTTCCACTGTTTATCTTCAAAATAAGTGGCAGGTGGTTTATATAAAGTATTTGCATAAACTAATGAACCGCCGCCGACACCTGCGCCAGCTAAAATTAAAACATCGGGCAAAACATGAATTCTTTGAATTCCGCGAAGTCCAAGCCGAGGCATATAAAGAAATCGGCTTAACCGCCAAGAGGTCTTTGGAAAATCTTTATCGTTAAATCTTCTGCCAGCTTCTAAGACCGCTACTTTGTAACCTTTTTCAGTTAATCGAAGGGCGGCAACTGAGCCGCCAAAGCCAGAGCCAATAATTACCACATCAAAATCGGCGGATTTCATAATTAAACTCTACTTTGAATAATTATAAAAAATAAGCAGTTAAACCTGGAGCCCCCCGTCAGGATTGAACTGACGACCTGCCGCTTACAAGGCGGCTGCTCTACCACTGAGCTAGAGAGGCGGGTTGAGGGCGTAATTATGCCATGAATAAACCACCGCAATGCACGCAAGGATTTGAACTCTAAATCTAGTAAGTTGCCCGTATGCGCCTTGGAGTATTAGATGTTGGGTCAAATACTGTGCACTTGCAAGTAGTTGATACATCACCTGGTGCTAGGCCAAATCCAACATTTAACTACAAGGAAGAGCTTCGCCTCACTCAATACTTGTCAGAGGATAATTTTATATCTGATGAAGGCATTGAAAAATTGCGGAGCAGTATTAAACGAGCCCTTGAGCAATCAGCTTCAGTACAGACGCAGGAGTTACTACCATTTGCAACCTCAGCACTTCGCGAAGCACAAAATGGTAATCAAATTATTGAAGCAATAAATAAAGATTTTCATATTGACCTTCAGGTATTAAGTGGGGAGGAGGAGGCAAAATTAACTTTTTTAGCTGCCAGGCGCTGGTTTGGTTGGTCTAGTGGCAGATTGTTAGTTATAGATATTGGTGGGGGCTCCCTTGAAATGGCTGCTGGAGTTGATGAAAGCCCAGAGATTGCTACCTCACTAATTCTAGGTGCTGCACGATTAACCAAAGATTTTCTTAGAGGTGATCCTTATACCGACAAAAGTATTAGAGCTATGCGCGATCATATTGAGGACAAGTTAGAACAAATCTTGCCATCTTTAGTTAAGCATCAACAATCTGATCGCGCTATTGCTACTAGTAAGACGCTGCGAACTCTAGCTCGGCTTTGTGGTGACTGGTTTGATGGAAATGGAAATAATATAAGTATTGAGGCTATAAGAAAAGTTTCAGCAAAGCTTTCTGAAATGACAACTGATGAAAGATCTAAGCTGCCTGGTGTATCGGAAAACCGTGCCTCCCAAATAGTTGCTGGTGCATTTGTTGCAGAAAGTGTTATGCGAAATTTAAATCTAAAGCAGATGGAGATCTGCCCGTGGGCGCTTCGAGAGGGAGTAGTACTTAAGTGGATGGATTGGATGGAAGCTTAATATTTAGGCGCATCCAGGCGATCTATTTGAATAATCTCCTTACCACTGCGATGAATTACCCATCCATCTGCAGGTGATAATTTATCTTCATCTGCTTCAATCTCAGATTTTTTCGTTAACTTGTTAAGCATTTTTGGCAAAATTGGATTATGACTACAAATCAAAATGCGTTTATCCTCTTTTATTAGCTCACTTACATAATCAAATGCCTTCTCTTTATCTTTCTTATATGTGTTCTCACTTAACTTACTACTGACCTCTAATTTTATATCTAGGCCTTTTGCCATACTTTTTACAGTATCGTAGCAACGTACTGCATCTGAGCTATGAATTTGATCAATATTAAAAACCTGATAAGTAGAGAGCAGCCGCATAGCTTGATTTTGACCACTAGAACTTAATGGTCGATCATCATCTTCACCTTGCCATTCATCTCTAGTAATTGCCTTTGCATGCCTGAGTAAAATGAAGGGCTTAGAATTAAATTTCACTTTAACAAACTTATCAAATATCTCTTTATCAGTCTCATTTGTTAAAACTTCGATTACCTTTGTAATTGGGATCCATTTTAATTGATCAACCTCTGTATTGGTGCGAAATGGTTTTTCACCAATAACTTTTGCACTCCAATAGGTGACTTTTTTTAATCCATCTGGCGTAAAATATTCGACCTGGCCCAAGTGCGGCCCAAATTCAGTTTGTAGATTTGTTTCTTCTAATACCTCTCGATGAGCACATGCGATTAATGATTCACCAACCTCTATTTTACCTTTGGGAAAGCTCCAATCATCATATTTTGACCGGTGAATAATTGCTACTTCAGTAAAGTTATCCTTATGTTTTCGCCAAACTACTGCACCAGCAGCAGAAATTGCCTCACTCATACTTTTACTTGATAAGAGTTAATCATCACTGCTTGCAAATCATTCATAGTTGATCCATCTGGATTTTGAGCTACTCGTACCCAATTTTTATCAGATAGTAAGTGCCATCCTGCAGTTGTTGAGGTAATATATAAATCAAATGCTTTTATCAGTGACTGTTTATGTTCATCCTTGATAATTCGCACTAAAGATTCAACTCTACGATTAAGGTTTCGTTCCATAAGATCTGCGCTACCAATAAAGATTTCATCATCGCCACCATTTGCAAAATGAAAAATACGAGAGTGCTCTAAAAACCGGCCTAATACTGAGCGCACCCTGATATTTTCCGAAAGACCTGCAATTCCTGGTCTTAGCGCACAAATACCGCGGATCACAAGATCAACATCAACGCCAGCATTTGAAGCCCGGTAGAGCGCTGCAACAAACTCCTCATCCAGTAGTGAATTAAGTTTTAATCTAATAAAAGCGTGCTTGCCAGATTTTTTGTTTTCGATCTCACGATTTATTTTTTCAAGTAGACCTGAGCGAATTGTGCTTGGCGCAACAAGAAGGCGGTTATAGGAAGATTGCGGAGCAAAGCCAGATAATTGGTTGAAAAGCTTATTTAAATCCTCTCCTAATTGATCATCTGCGCTAAGTAATCCTAAGTCTTCATACATTCTTGCTGTCTTTGGATTGTAATTTCCGGTACCAACATGGCTATAACGACGAACTACCCCAGCCTCCTCCCTAACAACTAGAGATAATTTTGCATGTGTTTTAAAACCAACTAATCCATAAACTACATGCACTCCAACATCTTCAAGTTTTCTTGCCCACCTTACATTTGCCTGTTCATCAAATCGGGCGCGAATTTCGATAACTGCTAGCACCTGCTTACCAGCCTCTGCCGCCTCAATTAAGGCGCTGACTATTGGTGAATCACCTGAGGTGCGGTAGAGCGTTTGTTTAATTGCTAATACATGAGGATCAGTTGCTGCCGCCTCTAAAAATCGGACTACCGATGAATTAAAGGAGTCATAAGGGTGGTGTAGCAATATCTCAGCACGCCTAATTGCAGCAAAAAAATCATCATTTGAATCAGGATCGACCTCGCGCAACTCTTTAACTATTTGGTTTCTAAATGGCGGAAATTTTAATTCTGGCCTATCTAGATCAGCAATCCTATTTAATCCTGATAGATCCAGTGGTTCTTTATAGGCAGAGATATCCTGCTCTTTAATTGATAACTCACTCTTTAAGCGATTTAGTAAATTAGATTGAATATCACTGGCCACTTCAAGTCTTACTGGTGGGCCAAATTTACGACGCAATAACTCCGCTTCCATAGATTCAAGAAGGTTTTCTGACTCCTCCTCTTCAATCTCTAAATCCGCATTACGGGTAAGACGGAATGTGTAGTAATCCTCAATCTCCATTCCAGGAAATAACTGATGTAAATTAGCGATAATTACCTGCTCAAGTGAAATAAATCTTGTACTCGCAAACTCGGCCACTTCAATAAATCTTGGTAGAGATGAAGGAATTTTCACTCTCGCAAATAGCTCCTCCTTATTATCTGGCTTTCGAACTAATACGGCTAAGTTAAGTGAGAGTCCGGATATATATGGAAATGGGTGGGATGGATCAACAGCTAGCGGAGTTAGCACTGGAAAAATTCGGGTAGTGAAAATCTTGTTTATATAGGCTTTCTCATCACTAGTTAGCTTCTCCCAACTAATCATCTCAATACCTTTTTGTGCTAATTCTGGCAGTAATTCATTATGAAAACATTTAGTTTGGCGATTAATTAACTCCTCGGTCTGCTTTGATATTTCAGCTAATAACTCAACTGGTGAATATCCAGCAGTATTTTTTTTCGTAGCCCCACTCTCAATTTTTCGTTTAACAGATGCAACTCTGATCATGAAAAAGTCATCAAGATTTGCTGAAAAAATTGCTAAAAATCTGCATCTCTCAAGCAGTGGAATACTTTTATCCTCAGCTAGCTCTAATACCCGTTTATTAAATGCCAACCAGCTAAGTTCCCGATCTATAAGATTTTCACTCTGCTCAATAGCAGCTAAATTACTATCCATTGCGCTAGTTTGCTTTATAAAGGTTAATAGGTGGTAATCAGAGGGCTAACTCAGCGCGACGGCCATCTAATTGGCTCAAAATGTTTAGCACTTCGGCCATCACCGGATGAGGTTCCGCGCAATCTTCGCCAAATCCAAGGTAATATAAAAATTAATATCCAGGCGCTAGTGGTAGCAAAACTTACTAATTTACTCTTCTGCTCAACTTTTGATAGCGGTATTTGCCAATTAGAATCATATGGAAAATCAAGCCCAGCAAGTACTGCATTGGCCAATCTCTTATGACCCTCTGAATTCATATGAAGCCGGTCAAATGCTAAAAATCTTCGATCATTTAAAAACTCTTTTCCTTTGGCATCAAATAAAATTACTGGATACTTATCAGCAACTGCCCTGATATTTGCATTAAAATTACCAAATCGATAGTGCCAGAGCTCAGCAGTTCTGCCTTTACCATCGACCTTATCAATTACAGTAAAAATAATTACAGTTGCGCCAGCATCTACTAACTCTTTAATTCCTCGCTCAAACTGTGGCAGTGATAGCTCAGGTTTATAATTAGGCCGTAGTACATCATTAGCGCCAGCATGAAATGAGACTAAGGTTTGTTTTCCTTCAATGTATTTAAGTGCAACTGGAATCTGATCTTCAACTACCTGTTTAAGTAACTTTCCTCTAATTGCTAAATTTAAATAGGTAAATTCAGGATTATTTTTGGCAAGCACATCTGCTACTCGATCTGCCCACCCTCGATATTTTCCATTTATCATCTCATCAGACATACCTTCAGTCATAGAGTCACCGAGTGCAATAAATCGGGTGTATTGCATTTTATTTACTTCGCTCTGCCGCAACCTGATACATAACTATGGCTGTTGCCACACTGGCATTTAGAGATTCAACTGATGATTGCATTGGAATTGAAACTACTAAATCACATTTTTCTCTTACCAATCTAGATAAACCTTTTCCTTCACTTCCCACAATGATAAATATTGATTCAGTTGCTAAGTTCATCTTCGCCAAGGTTGCATCCCCTTCAGCATCTAGGCCAACAACAAAACATCCAGCTTTCTTTGCATCCTCAATACTTCTTACGAGATTTGTAACCTGTGAGATTGGCATACGAGCGGCAGCACCTGCTGATGCCTTCCAAGCAGAACCGGTCATCGCAGCATTACGCCGCTCAGGAATTACTACGCCATCTGCGCCAAAGGCGGCAGCTGATCTAACAACTGCGCCAAGATTATGTGGATCGGTAATACCATCTAAACCGATTAACATCATTGGTTTTTTAGCATTTGAAATAAGAGCGGAAAATTCAGTGTAATTAAATGGCTTAATAACTAGTGCAATACCTTGGTGATTTAAAGTACCAGTTAGATCATCTAACGCCCGGCGTGGTAATTCTTTAATTGGTAGATCAGCATTTTTTGCTAATCTAATTGCCTCAGATATTTTTTCATCGATCTCAGCTTTAATTGCTACTACTAACTCTTTTGCCGGCACCTTTGCTCGCAGCGCCTCGACCACACTGTTCTTACCAGCAACTGCATCTTGGGCAGATTGGCGGCGATCAAATCTTTTTTCAGGTCGATCTGGCCGGCGATCTTCACGCATTGCTGGCCGGCCACTGGTGCGCTCTGGTTTTCTAAAACTTTTTTTACCATCACGTTTATCTTCACGTGCATCACTTCGTCGATCATCTCGCCTTTCCGGGCGTCGATCATCTCGGTGGTTATCCCGCTTTTCTGGTCGAGCAACTGAACTTCGTTCAACTCTTTTGTTTGAACCACGCATAGATCTAGCACCTGCTGCTTTAGGACCTTTTGGTCGATCTTTGCGTGCTCTGCCTGGCTTCATTAGTAACTCCACCTTGGACCATTGGATGTGTCTTCAACTGTAATGCCTAGGGAAGCAATCTGATCACGTATTTGATCAGCAGCGGCAAAATCTTTTCTCGCTCTTGCTGCCTCACGTTGTTCTAACGCAAGTTTTATTAGCCCATCCATCGCTAAATCATTTGATTTACTACTTGCAAAGGCAGCATCCTTTGGATCACAACCTAGGATTGAAAGTGCGCCCCTTATTTCACCAGATGTTTTAGCTAATACTTTCTTATCCTCTGCTGCAGTATTTCCAATTCGCATACTCTCTGAAATAAATGCTAAGCCAAGTGGTACCGCTAAATCATCATTCATTGCTGCAGCAAACTCTTTAGCGATTAATATTTCTGGCGCCTTTCCTAAAACACTCTCTGCTCTACTTAAGAAAGCCTCAATCCGCTTAAAGGCGGTTGCCGATTCTGCTAAAGCCTCAAATGAAAACTCAAGCATGCTTCGATAATGCGCGCTGCCTAGATACCAACGTAATTCAATACCACGCACCTTCTTTAAGATCTCAACTACCTGCAGTGAATTACCAAGTGATTTACTCATCTTCTCACCACTTGTTGTCACCCAAGCATTGTGCATCCAGGTATTTGCAAACTTAAAACCTGCAGCATTTGATTGCGCGATCTCATTTTCATGGTGGGGGAAAATTAAATCTAAGCCGCCGCCATGAATATCAAATGCTTCACCTAAATATGCATGTGCCATCGCAGAGCACTCAAGA
>Ga0209443_1001971_pt1 | contig 12445 bp, 22 predicted proteins | sample LauGreBMM110DCMD_2_FD_187571 | JGI IMG/M metagenome (GOLD analysis project Ga0209443, IMG submission 187571) | Freshwater lake microbial communities from Lake Michigan, USA - Su13.BD.MM110.DCMD (SPAdes) (version 2) | ecosystem: Environmental > Aquatic > Freshwater > Lake | place: Lake Michigan... | reverse complement strand
ATTTCATCTTGTGTGTATGCTACGATTGAGGGCGTAGTTCTTGCACCTTCTGAATTTTCAATAACTTTGGATTTTCCATTCTCGATAACAGCCACGCATGAGTTGGTGGTGCCGAGGTCAATACCGATGATCTTAGACATTGTCTATCTCCTTTAAAGTAAGATCTATTTGAGCACTATGCTCTACAAACCGCCCTTGACGGTGCAGTTTGTAATTTTATTTATATCAGATATTCTCTGAATTAAAGATTCTGGCCTAATATCGTTGGTTCTGTTTGAAAGATATTGGACCAAATTTTAAGTTTTTCACGCTTGGCTTCTGCGGCTTTTTCAATATTGGTCCAACTAACTACATCTAGTTCTTGTAGAATTTCAATCATAGCATACAAGTCGCCCAATTCTTCTTCAAGATGTTCTCTATTAGTTTTGGGTTTTCCTGGTTTAAAATTATCTAGGCCAAATCTGCTGATTTTGCTTACTGCTTGAATAACTTCTGCACATTCCTCTTGTAGAATGTCCATAACTTCTTTGGTTTGACTGTTCATACATTACCTTTGATTTGCGAATGGTGCGATATAATTACCGTTGCTCATGGTGCTGGTACGCAGAGCCTTGTATACATTTTGTACACCCACTGCCTGATTCCATGCATCTTCGAGAGCATGATGCTTTAATACTGGAGGACGGTTGGGATTAATACCTACATCAAAAATTGTACGAGTGTCGCGAACTTCCCAAAAACTCCAGGGAATAGCTTTGCCAATTTTACGGAAATACCATTCTAGGATAGTGACGTCGAATCCTGCACCGTGACTCCATACTCGCTTTCCGCCCCAACAAAACTTGTACAGTTGTGTCATTGCTTCTTCGATGGAAACTCTGTTTTCGGGATCAAATGCTTCTTCCTGAGCAGCCTGGCTTTGGTTAGCCCACCAATCTAAGGTAGCCTGCGAAACCGTAGCACCAATCCGATCACAGCTATCAACATCAACACGGACATAAAATTTCTCACATTTCTTTTCGTTTACATCGTCACCGAACGGATCAAATTTAACTGCTCCGATGGTGAGGATTGTGGCGGAGGGGAGTACGTCAAGCGTCTCCAAGTCAATCATAATATCTGTGTTCATACAGTTATTATACTACCTTTCTGACCAATGGTCAATGATTAAAACATTTTCTTGGGAAGTTGTTGATCGCGAAGTTTTTTACGCCAACGTGCTTTGGCAGCACCTTTTTTGCGTTTGCGTTCAGTGGTGGGTTTTTCGTAGAATTCTTTGGCACGTAGAGTATCTAGTGTTCCAGCTTCTTCGATTTTCTTTTTAAATCGGCGCAGAGCCTGATTGATATTTTCGTTTTCTTTAATAACAACGCCTGTGCCTTTTAATGTGCTAAATCTATTCATGATGATTTGAGACTTTCTCCAATAAAGTTAAAATTTCTTCAACACTATATATAGCACGATCGTTGACCATATGTAGATCTTTTAGATTGCCAAAATAGTAAGATCGTGGTTGAGCAGCTACCCAACCTATGATTAATTCCATGGCGCCATTATTTACAGGTTCAGCGTTGAATATGATTAAATCACCCTTGACAATTTTGTCCATTAACCATTGAATAGGATCTCCTATTTTCCAAACATAGTTTATGATTGTGTGAGGCAGCATGGTCTGCATTAACGCATTGGAAACAATAGAACTGTGTTCTTCTGTGAGTTCTACGTGAATGATTCGAATGCCCTGTAACAAGGTGTCGTCTGGCGGAGTAACAACTAGAATACGATCACTCATTTCTTGGCGTCTTGGATTCGTTGCCAAATTGTACTTTCGTTCTGTTCAGCATTCTGTTGATAGTTTTCTTTGATACGTTTGATCTGATTGCCCTGTTCATCATGCTCCATCCACGACACATCAGAAACACCACGTTCTTCGGCCCACTCTTTGGCCTTGGCTGATTCTTCTGTGTCGGGATTTTCGTCAGCCCACTTCTTGGCTTCTACGGCAGCTTCATCCACAAAGTCTGCCCGAGGCTTGAGATAATCGTGCCACGGCAAATGATCTATGATGCCTTTGTCTAACAACTGTCTTTGAAACTTAAGGCTGGAATCCGGATTGTCATGTTTCCATGCAGTCATTGCCTGCTTTTCTGTTTCAGGAACAGACGCTAAGATTTCCGAGTCTTCAATTTCACGTTCTTGTTCTACAGCTTTGTCAGCTTCCTCGATCATTTTGTTCCATTGCTCAAGCGGTAGGTCTTCTACTAGCTTTTCCTCAGGCGCCGTTATATCACCTCCTAGTGCGGTCGGCTGTGTTTCGCTTGGAACTTCTTCTGTGTGTGTAGGTGTTGTGCCCCAGCTGGGTGCTGGAGTATATGCTGATGAAGGGAATGGCCAATATGCTGTGGCTGCAGGCCCAAATTCATTCGGTGTAGGTTCTTCTTCAGGCTCTGCATCTGTTACTATTGGTTCTTCTTCTTCTTCTTCTTCTTGTTTTCGGAACCATTGGAAACTATACTGACTGGCCAACAACAAGATAACGGCTAGTGGATCAAATACCACCACTATGATGATGATTACCCAGGTGACTGCTTTTTCTAATATGTTGGCATCTGGATTGTCGCCGTAGATAAAGGCAGCAATGTATTTGATTGGACCTACTTCAGCTTCTACCTTCCTAACCTCGGCCGCGATTGGAGCCCGTTCTTCGCTAAGGGCAGTAATAGTTTTCTGTTCAGCCACGATCTCGGATTGAAGTCTGACACGTTCTTTTTGTTGACTGCGACGGATTTGTACAGCTTTGTCGGCACCTTTTTCATCACTGCTTCGGCCCATGACTTGGTCCACAGCTTCATCCATCTGTTTAAGCGCCTTGCGGTTGGCATCTATATTGTCCTTGGCTGTTTTGATCTTTTCGTCGTAGACTGCAATCTTGCTCTGCACATCACCCGATACGAGACTTTGATCACTGTGTGCCTTGCTTAGAAATCCAAAAATACCCATGCTGGTGATCAACATCAATATGGCAATGGCTGCTAACAGATAAGCTCGAATAAAATACGGTGCTCGAGTCCAATTTTGTTTGAGCCATACAGTGCCGGCAAGTTTGCTGATTTCCAAGGCCACTCCCATCACAATGATTGGGATAACTGCCGCAGAGAATATGGCCACTAGTCCAGCCACACTGTAATAGATGGCCACCGCAGATACTGTTAATCCGCTGACTAAAGTTGACCAGGCAATGAATTTGTCGCTTGTGTGTATTCTCATGAACTAATATTTAGCTGTACCAGTGCCACCTATTATCTACTTCGTTAAAGCAGGCAGTGGTTTGTAGATTTTTCTGCATGTTATGAGCAATAACACTCACATGCAGGCGTTTACATAATGTGCCATTTCTAGGAAACTGCCAGGCCACTCTAACCGTGCCGCTGGCATTATTCTTGTACCATCTAGAGAACTGGCCAGGTTGCACTTCTTCCAGAGCCAGGATCAGTGAACTGTAATAGGCATCTTTCTGATCAGCATCAAGACCTTTGAACCAACCAAAGCTGACATTGAGAATCTGTTCCAGCCAAGGACCGTTGGTCTCTGGATAGAATTTAGGATTTTCTATGTTGATAGTCTGTGCGTTAGTGGACGTATTCATAACCAACAACAGCACCGTTGTGGTCAAGAATCTGACAGCTTTTGATTTGGATGTTGACAAGTTTATCTCCAGATTGAACAGTTCTATTTGCGATACCACAATGGCCAGCCATGCCCATTCTCACAGCAGTGAGCCGTTTGAATTGATCGTCAGTGCATTCAACCAAAGTTTCGCTGTTTACACGTTCGCCATTCTGTGTCTTGATGGTTTGACTGGTATGACAGTACTGAGGTTTCTGCGCCTGCATCTTGGGAGCTGAGCTGCATCCTGTTAGCGCCAACGTAAGTGCTAACAGGAATGTAGGTATCACTGCGATAGCAAGGGCTCGCATCATTGTGCCTTGGCTTGTTTGGCTTCGGCGATCAACTGCTCAAACACCTCTTTCTTCATTTCAAGACGAGCATATGTGTAATGACGTCCGTTCATGGTAAAATGACCTTTTTCGGTTTTTACATGTTTGCGGATAGAGGTATCTTGAACTTTGTAAGAAATCATAGTACGAGTGTTTTTCTTGTCATTGACAATGTCAATCATAGTTTCACTGTTAACTGTACCGTTGATACGTTTTGCAAAGTTGTTCATAGCAATGGCATCCATCTGTTCTTCAGCAGCCTGAGCATATGCGCTCTCGCCTGCGCCGCAAGAATAGACCATGTCTTCTTTCCACCAGAACCAACCCTTGACGCCTTCCTGGGCGCAACTCTGATACCAATCCGGTTGTGCGTAGGTTTTACGATCCGGAATATCTTTCATTGAAGAACAACCTGTAACGGCTGCTGCCAATAAGCCTACTAAAATTGCCTTTTTCATCGTTTGCCTTTCTGTGTGTGTAACGATAACAATAGTATAGCACCACAGTTGACCAAAGTCAACCAGGTGCCTTACCAATTTATTTGAAGAATATCAGGGCCATTAGTGTGGCCTGGATAATAAATCCAAATCCAATTGTGACAATGTTCAGCATGTCTTTTTGGATTGTGGCTTTGACAAACAACAGAGTCAACCCTGTCCAAACCAACAGCACTAGATCCACTCCAGGAAGTCTGTCTGTGAGTCCAGCCATCACTGCCAACATGCTAGGCACAGTGGCGGCATGTAGCACTATGGCTGCAAGCCAACCAAATGTTTCTGCTGAGATCACAGAAATTTTGGTTTGAACAAAGGTCTTGATTTGATTAATGTCGATCATATTTTGATTCCTTTCTGTTTGTAAAAAATGTGTTGTCCAATTTGACCTATTTTATCTAGCTGCCATCTCGGGTTAACGTAGGTGGCATGATAAAACAAAGCATCTTTGAGAATAGATAATCTAAATCCTTCCAAAAGAACTTTTTTGGCGACTTCATAGCTTTCATTATAGGCTTCCTTGTTTATGGGTCTGCTTTTATGTACTGCGTCACATGCCCATGAGAATTGACATACGACTTTTTCCATAAAAACATTTTTTTGATACACTACCCCGCAGACATCGTTGCCGAATTTACCAGCGGCTACCCGATTCATAGTTACCTGCGCTACTGCTACTTTACCTTCAAAGGGCTCGTGCCCTGCTTCACGGTAAATGTTGATGGCCAAACAATCCAACTGTTTTTCACGTGTTTGTATTGAAACCACGTCCTTGCTGTAGACACCATTCTGCTGCCTTAGTTGTTGAAACTTGGCAGTGGTCATGGTCGTAACTAGACATGCCACAGCAATCAATCCTAATACATAGGATACTATCTTAATTGACTTTTCCATAAGTCCTCCTTTAACTTGGTGCGATCCAAAACTATAGATCACATTACATAAAGGGAGTTAACTTCACGAGGCTCTGAAAGAACCCTACTTTCGTGTAGTTGTCTCCATTGGACGCACATGCTCATAACATTGTGTGCCTTTGGCGACCCTTGGCATCCCGAAAATACGGGTTTCTCATTGGCCAAGACCCGCGGAACCGTTTCTGCTTTTGACATAATTTGGTTCTACTATCTTAGTTTCTGTGCGAAACGTTTAATATATAGTCGATATTTTGGATTCATAGACTAAAACCGGCGATTATCGACGCATTCTGGCAATATCAACGGCTTCTTCGTCGCTGAATACTGGCACGGCATTGCTCTTATGCATTGTAGCAATACCTTTAACCATAGTACCTGTGTATACCTTGGCAGGTTTGAGTGTGGCGTTGCCACCTGTGTCCACACTTTTGATGTGTGCAGTGGTATTGCGGCCTTCTGGTATTGTCAAACTGTAACTGCTACTCAAACTAGGAGCACTCAAACCGCGAGAACGTTTTCTTTCTTCTTGCTCAACGCCTTGCCTTTTGAGCAACTCTTTCCACGATTCGTCTAATTCACGAGCCTTGCGGGCATGTTCTGCAGAAGCAAATTTCTTTTTACCTTTTTTCTTGCCTGTGGTGCTAAGCCACGGACCTTCTAAATGCATACTCAAAATAGAACTCCTAAAAATTTACTGTACACACAGTATAACGTCTTTGTCAGTGTTTGTCAACACCAAAATAGGGATCGTTCTTGAGCCAGTTGTAGTAATTTTGGAAACCTTGCTCTACATCAACTTTTGGATCAAATCTAAAATCTCTGCGAGCAGCATCTATGTTCAAGGCACCTCTGCTGGGAAAATCCAAATCACGATTGCCTACGATGATTTCACCCTGACCTGCAACCTTGACTGCTAGATTGGCAGCATCTAATAAACTGTGGCTGTGACTTTTGGTAATGTTATAGGTTTTGTTGTCAGTGTTATCCGATAGTGCGGCAGCGACAATTCCGTCGGCAGCATCGTCTACATAGGTAAAGTCTAGTGTTTCGCCAGCACCATTTACCTTGAGTGGAATACCTCGCATGGCATTGAGAATGAACTTGCTGATCACACGGTCTTCTACATCAAGAGGACCGTAGACTGCACTGGGACGTATGATGGTATAGGCAAGATTGGTACGACGAGCGTAATCTTTGACCAACCATTCTCCTGCCAGTTTGAGAATACCATATTGCCCCTGAGGGCGGCACTCTGCATCTTCTGTGACATCGTCTTTGAAATCACCGTAGACCATTGAACTGGAAATATAGATAAACTTACGTACATCATATGTGTTGCTGTGGTCCAGCAGATTCAACAGGCCTTCTGACATGGTTCGACTGCCGCGGCCTGGGTGAGCATTTACCACCTTCTGTCGGGGAAAACTGGCCATGTGTATGACTATTTCAGGCTTGTCAACGCTGAAGCATGACTCCATGGTCCATTTATTCACAATATCAAGACAATAGTATTTTGTCAAGTCTAGCCCCTGTGAACGCTGTGCTATGAGATGATCGATTTCTTCCTGAGGAATAATGTCATAATTGGTTTTTGTATCAATGATACTCACTGTGTGACCTTGTGCCTGTAGTCGTCGAACTACATTATGCCCAATAAGTCCTAGACCGCCTGTTACTAGAATATTCATTTTGTTTGATTCGAAATAGTTTTATAACCCTTGCCCGTAGGGTGTACGCGATCTGGGCTTAGATCGTGGTTACGAGTTTCGATGACATGATCATGATACTTGTTTGCCACGGCCCAAACAGCCTTGCGTTTTTCTTCTTTGATGGCTGGCAGGATCCAATAAACTCGATCTGCCTGAACCAATTGACGCAGTGTATCCAATTCTTCAAAGGTGTTTATTTTTGCTGTGTCGTTTGATCCTAGGCTGATAATGACGTGTTTGGCTTGAGTATCACCTTTAGTGTGCAATAGGTAACGGTTCACATAGTCATAACTGTTGATACCACTCTTGGCACGAGTAACACATTCGGTACGAACCTGTCCCACTCCAACTGCAAGGCTGTCGCCTAGAATCAAACATTCCAACATAAGTTTTCCAAAAATATTAATCATAAAATATATTATAACATACTTAATACATAAGTCAAGAAAAAGCTCACCGAAGTGAGCTCAGTGCTGGTTACGAATTCCAGCGATACCTTATCTTGTACCCGATTTAACTTATTAAACTATTTTTTGTTCTGGTTCAACGAAAGCAACTATTTCTGTACCTTGATTATCTAGTCCACCTTCTGGAAAAGGCCATGCTGCTTGAGCAACGTGTTCTTCTTCTGACATTTCTTCGTAATTTTCATCGTAATCTTCTTCAGAGTCTTCATCATCTGGTATTGATACTACTGACAACATAACTTTGTCGTATGCTGATAGTTCGTCAACTAGATCTTTCACCTGTTGTAAAATCTCCAAGCCGTTGTATGCACTATCATCTAATTCTAAACTAACATTCAACCCGTGTACTGTCATTTCAAGTTTCATTTTGAGCTCCTTGTGGTTAGTGTGCTTGTGACACACACCTATTTAAGTGATGTTCGATTACAAAGATTTTACAGGTACTAGATTGTCACGGAATATTTTCCAGGCCTTTTCCCAAGTCCAACGAGAACTGCCCGCTAATACCTTGGCTCTATCTAATAACAACGCATCTGCAACAGCTTGAGATAAATCTTCACGCATACAGCCAGTGATGCCTTCGTCTACAACATCCAAGGGTCCTTGACAAGGATAGGCTGCTACGGGGGTGCCGCAGGCCATGGCTTCAATCATAACAATGCCAAATGTTTCCCAACGACTAGGGAACACAAACACATCTGCCATGGCAAAATACTTGGCCAGTTCTTGCCCACGCTTGGCACCTACAAATTTTACATCGGAATAGTTGGCTTTGTATTCTTCCAGCATGGGACCATCGCCTACCATAAACTTAACACCCTCATAGGGCATTTCAAAAAACGCTTCTAGGTTCTTTTCTTTGCTCACACGACTAACACATACCAGTATAGGACCGGTTGTCACAGTACCAGTTCTTTGACTTGGATTGAATATCTCACGGTCAACTCCACGAGTCCAAGGAATAACATCTCCATCAAAGCCATGTGCCCGTAACTCTTGAACCATTGTGTCAGTGGTGGTTAAAACCTTGCCTGCATGTTTGTGAAACCAACGAACTAAAGGCCAAGTAATGGCTTCAGGTATTCCAAATAAAGCACGGAGTCCTTCAGGAAACTTAGTATGATAAGCAGTATTGTAGCGAAGATTATGTTTTGAAAGATATTTTCTAGCACACAGACCAATAGGACCCTCTGTGGCGATATGGATATAATCCGCACCGACCGCCTCAATCTTCTTGCCCACGTCCCGGGGATAGGCAATCTTGACTTCGTTGTAGCCAGGACAATCAAAGTAGCGGAAGTCCCCGGGAGTAATGTAAACAACGTGATAACTATCCAGAACCGCACAAGCTTCAATATTTTTGTAGGTCGTGACCACGCCATTTATCTGCTCCGGTAAGTTATCAGTTATTATCAATATCTTCTTTGTCATTCTGTTTAGTCCATGTTACAATTTCCCAACGGCCATCGTGATGTTCTACAAGTGCTGTGCAACTTTCAACCCAGTCTCCGTCATTCATGTATGTGACACCGTTGATTTCTTTGATCTCTGCGTGGTGTATGTGTCCACAGATGACACCGTCAAAGCCACGTTTCTTACAGTAGTTGGCCAAGTTCTCTTCAAACTTGAACACAAAGTCTACTGCTTTTTTAACCTTGTACTTAAGATACTTGCTAAGGCTAAAGTACCCAAAACCCATGCGGCGACGAATCCAATTAAACTTATTGTTGAGTGTAAGAACAATGTCATATGCTTTGTCTCCTAGGAAAGCTATCCACGGTGCCAATCTAGTAATGCCATCAAACAAGTCTCCGTGTACTACCAAATAGTGTTTGCCATCTACACCTATGTGCTCTGTTTGATTTTGTATTTCAATGAGACCAAAACTAAAACCATAGGGTATCATGGGTCTTAGGAACTCATCGTGATTGCCTGCTATGAATACCACACGGGTGCCACGTTTGGCATGACCCAGTACTCTGCGAACCACGTTGGTATGGCTTTGTTTCCAGCGCCATTTGTTTTGTTGTATCTTCCACGCATCGATGATATCTCCTACGAGATACAGCGTGTCACATGAATTGTGTTTGAGGAAGTTGTTGAGCTTGTCTGCTTGACAATCTCGTGTGCCTAAGTGTACGTCAGAAATAAAAATGCTACGATAAGTTTTCTGCATAGCAGTATTTATCGTAGCATGGTGTGTGTAATATTACAGTTGTGTTAAATCTGTACCAAGGTCCATTTACGTGTAAATGATTTGCCTTCGGCCTTGTGTTTCAGTATCTTAGCGAACTCTTTTTTACGCAGTTCGGAAACCGTTTCTGTATCATGGTCGACGCAAGCCCTGTACAGTTTAGCTAATAGCTTTTGCTGTTTCATGGTTGTGTCCTCCTGTACTTTATTTATTATCGTTATCCTATATAATATTTAATGCAACCAATCAACCACACCGTGGCCAACATGGCAAAATTAGCGGCGCTGGGCCAATCCTTGTGATACACAGCAGTTCCCAACCATGCTGTGTTACCTATGAACAACAGTTCAATACCCAGAATAGGATCTAGTTGTAGACTCACTACCACAGCACCTGCCAGCATGATACCAAAGCATAACCATTTGATTAGATTCATATCAAGCCATGGTGATGGCAATGAAAACCAGCATAAAGCTGAGTACTGCTCCTATAATGGGCAACACAATGTGTATGTGTTTGACCACTGCTTCTACTTGATCTTCTGGGGGTTCTTTATTTTCTTCGTTCATTTCTTACCTTTCAACGGTTCAGCATTTGATCAGCACGGGTCACACCAGCCAGTCGCTGATCTTCAGTGAGTTCATCACAACGACTACTATGATCAGGAGCTCGCAACCAGTTTACACCTGTGCGTGGCTTGTAGGTATTCTCCACTGAACGAAACACTGCCCATGTAGCAAACACCATGCTGATGATAGCAATGTGTCCTAGCATGTTATAGCCAATGGTCAGCAGTTCGCCTATGTAAAGACCAAATGCCAGACTCCAAAAACAACCTAGTAGGATGCTGAGAAAGTATTTGACATACACAGGTGCATGGCGCAGAGGATTTAGATTGGGATTCATAATGTCCCACGAGGAACGGCTTATCAACCAAAAGAATTTGAGTACACTAAACATATCAGTCCTATCTAGATATTAAAATATTAATTATAGCATCTTATAGCAGTATGTCAAGTGGTTTCAGCCCAAACGAAATATCAAAAAAAACCCGCCGAAGCGGGCTCTAAAAAACAACGTGAATTTATTGTTCTGCTTTATGTGCTGTTAATGCCTTGGTAAATCGATTGGCATGGCTTCGTTCTGCTTTGGCCAGTGTTTCAAACCAATCAGCTACTTCGTCAAACCCTTCGTCACGAGCAGTCTTGGCCATACCAGGATACATGTCAGTGTATTCATGTGTTTCACCGTGAATAGCTGATTCCAAAGCTTCGGTAGTGGTTTTAGCACTCATACCTGTGCCTGGATCACCTGCACCGCCTTCAATCAGAAATTCCATGTGACCGTGTGCGTGTCCAGTTTCACCTTCTGCTGTGCTGCGAAACAATGCAGCGATATCGTTGTCTCCGGCCACGTCAGCCATGTTTGCAAAATACAAGTATCTGCGATTCGCCTGCGATTCGCCTGAAAAGGCAGCTTTCAAATTTTCTTCAGTACGTGTACCTTTGATTTTCTCAGTCATACATTTCTCCTTGTCTGTGTAATAACTATGCTTATTATATATCCTATGTATCTGTAAAATCAATAGGTTTTTTATGAATATTTTTAAATGTTGGCAATAGATTGTTTCTATTAAGAAAAGGAGCTCGGAGGCTCCTTTTATAGACTAATTAAAATTAGAAACCTACTTTGATACCTGCGCTGATCACATTGCCATCAAAGTTGTTAACACGACTTTGGAAAGCTGATTGATAACGGTAGTCTGCTGTCAAAGCAACAGTCTTAGTTACAGCATAGCTGGCACCTACGCCAACGGAACCTTGCCAACCACTGCTGGTAGTTGTTGAGTCGATAAAGGCAACACCAGCCTTTGGAGTGATTGTAAGATCACCAACCTTAGCAATGTCATAACCGCCTACTAGGCTATAACGATTCATATCGTTTGAATCTTGAGTATAACGCTCAAATCCGCCTGTTACACTTACTTTGTCATATTTTTGACCTAGTGTAATACCAAAACCATTGCGGTTCGGAGTTTGGCTATAGTCACGTTGTGTGGTTAGACCAAGTTCAACGGCTGAAGCTGAACCTACAGCCACTGCCAATAAAGTTGCTAGTGCAATTTTTTTCATTGTTTACTTCCTTTAAGTTAAATGACTTATACGTCATTGTTTATTATATAGTATTTCTACTATGTGTGTCAAGAAAAAGCGGCTACGAATAGCCGCTTTTGGTAGTTTTGTTTACAAGGTATTTCCTACCCCGGACCGCTGTTTTTTAGGCAGCAAGAGCAAATCTGCTTTCATTAGCAGCACCGCGAACGGTGTTACCAGTGAAGCTCATTGCGCTGAAGTCATATGTATCTGCGTTTGCATTTACGTTTTTTGTATTTTACGTGACCCCACGTGTTGAGTCGTTATCCTATCTCACCCTGTCGAAACCATGGCAGGCCCATCATAAAAACATTTCACCTAGGATTATTGCTATCCACATCAATGCCATCAATGTAATAAAAAATCCAATTGCTTCAATCATAAATGCCTTTATGGTGGACCTGGCGGGAGTCGAACCCGCGTCCAGAATGCCTTACTTTACAACTTTGTCCATTCAAGGACTACAACAATTCCTTACATGAAAACATGTACCAAAACAAATATAACAATTAAAAC
>Ga0209443_1001969_pt1 | contig 12451 bp, 10 predicted proteins | sample LauGreBMM110DCMD_2_FD_187571 | JGI IMG/M metagenome (GOLD analysis project Ga0209443, IMG submission 187571) | Freshwater lake microbial communities from Lake Michigan, USA - Su13.BD.MM110.DCMD (SPAdes) (version 2) | ecosystem: Environmental > Aquatic > Freshwater > Lake | place: Lake Michigan... | reverse complement strand
TTTCTGGAAATTATAATACATATTTGGGTTATGGTACAAGTAAATTAAATAATTCAAGCATTTATACTAGTTCAACCGCATTAGGGGTTAATGCTGTAATTAATGCTTCCAATCAAATTGTATTGGGTAGAGCAACTGAAAGTGTACAAATTCTTGGATCTTACGTTGGAATAGGTGGTCTATATAATATATTGTCAGGATATGCGTTGGATGTTTCTGGTAATATACATGCCACAGGTACTGTAACCGCTCAAACGTTTAATGGAAATGCTACAACAGCTACAAACTTATCTGCAGGTTCTGCAGGTTCTATACCTTATCAAACAGGTACTTCAACTACCAATTTTTTAGCACCAGGAACGTCTGGACAAGTATTAACTTCTAATGGAACTAGTGGTCCTAGTTGGAGCACACCAGCAAACTCAACTACAGTGAACTCAAATACAGCAAATGTAGCAAATACCATAGTAGCTAGAGATTCATCTGGTAATTTTTCTGCTGGAACTATTACGGCAAATTTAACAGGTAACGCATCAACAGCTTCAACAGCTTCAACAGCTACAAACTTATCTGCAGGTTCTGCAGGTTCTATACCTTATCAAACAGGTACTTCAACTACCAATTTTTTAGCACCAGGAACGTCTGGACAAGTATTAACTTCTAATGGAACTGGTGTTCCTAGTTGGAGCACACCAGCAAACTCAAATACAGCAAATGTAGCAAATACCATAGTAGCTAGAGATTCGTCTGGTAATTTTTTTACTGGAACTATTAATGGTTTAACAGTTGGCCACGGTTCTGGAAATAACGGCTCTAATACAGCAGTCGGTTCAGGTGCTTTATCTAATAACCCCCCAGGAGCATATGCTAATACCGCAGTTGGTACTAACTCTTTACAAATTAATATAGGAGTTAATAATACAGGAATTGGTGCTAGTTGTTTACAAAATAATACAACAGGAAATAATAATACAGGAATTGGTGCTAGTTGTTTACAAAATAATACAACAGGATATAATAATACCGCAATTGGTCTACAAGCTTTAACAACTAATACAACCGGATATGAAAATATTGCTGTTGGGTATCTATCTTTATTTGATAATACAACAGGAATTTATAATACCGCAATTGGTCCCTATTGTTTACAAAGTAATACAACAGGAGGTTATAATACGGCGGTTGGTAATTATGCTCTACAATATAATACGACAGGAGGTGGCAATCTGGCGTTTGGGTTTAAGGCTCTAGAAAGTAATACAATAGGAGGATCTAATACCGCAATTGGTGTACAATGTTTAGAAGGTAATTCTACTGGTTCCAATAATTTAGCAATCGGAAATCTATCTTTATTTGTAAATAATGGTTCCAATAATGTAGCGATTGGCAATCAATCTTTGGGATCTAATTTGGGATCTAATAACACCGCAGTTGGTTTTAATGCTGGCAGTTATGATATTTCTGGAAATTATAATACATATTTGGGTTATGGTACAAGTAAATTAAATAATTCAAGCATTTATACTAGTTCAACCGCATTAGGGGTTAATGCTGTAATTAATGCTTCCAATCAAATTGTATTGGGCACCGCAAGTGAAAGTATAAAAATTCTTGGATCTTACGTTGGAATAGGTGGTCTATATAATACATCATCAGGATATGCGTTGGATGTTTCTGGTAATGCTAATGTTACTGGCCAAGCAACTATTGCTGGTTTAACAATTGGAAATGCCGGAGGTGGTAATACAGCAGTCGGATATCAAACTTTAAGTCATAGCACAGGTAGTAATAATAATACAGCAGTCGGATACCAAGCTTTACAGAATAATAATGGAGGTAATAATACAGCACTAGGGTATCAAGCTTTAATTACTAGTGTAGGGAGCGCTAATAATACAGCAATTGGTTCTAATAGTCAACCAAATACAATAGGGAACGGCAATACATCAGTTGGTTCCGCATCTTTGGGTAGTAATTCAACAGGAGGATGGAATACCGCAGTTGGTTTAGCAGCTGCTGGAAATATTATATCAGGAAATTATAATACCGCAATAGGCCAAAGCGCTGGCAGTTATGATATTTCTGGAAATTATAATACATATTTGGGTTACAATACAAGTAAATTAAATAATTCCAATATTTATAATAATTCAACCGCATTAGGGTATAGTGCTGTAATTAATGCTTCCAATCAAATTGTATTGGGCACCGCAAGTGAAAGTGTACAAATTCTTGGATCTTATGTTGGAATAGGTGGTCTATATAATACATCATCAGGATATGCGTTGGATGTTTCTGGTAATATACATGCCACAGGCCAAGCAACTATTGCTGGTTTAACAGTTGGTACAGGACCCGGAAATCAACCGCATAATACAGCAGTTGGTTATGGTGGGTTAGGCGCGAATACAACAGGTGATTGGAATACAGCAGTTGGATGGTTTTCATTAGTACAAAATATAACCGGAGTTTCAAATACAGCAGTTGGAGGAAGAGCTTTACGAAATACACTTAGTGATTATAATACAGCAGTTGGTTATCAAGCTGCGATGGCTACCACAACAGGTACTCAAAATACAGCTCTTGGTACTAATGCCTTATATTATAACGTTGCAGGATCTTATAACACCGCAGTAGGTATGAGTTCCATTGAAAGCATATTGGGATCTTATAACACCGGATTAGGTGAAAGCGCAGGCAGTTATGATATTTCTGGAAATTATAATACATATTTGGGTTACAATACAAGTAAATTAAATAATTCCAATATTTATAATAATTCAACCGCATTAGGGTATAGTGCTGTAATTAATGCTTCCAATCAAATTGTATTGGGCACCGCAAGTGAAAGTGTACAAATTCTTGGATCTTACGTTGGAATAGGTGGTCTATATAATACATCATCAGGATATGCGTTGGATGTTTCTGGTAATATACATGCCACAGGTACTGTAACCGCGACAAATGTAGCTCTTCCTTCTGATCATCGTATAAAAGAAAATGTACAACCTCTTGATTTTACAGTTGATAATTTAAGACCAGTTACATACAAAAATAAATTACTCGATAAACAGGATATAGGTTTTATAGCACATGAACTCCAAGAAGAACTTCCATTTTTAGTAACGGGAGTAAAAGATGGAGAAGAGTTACAAACAGTTAATTATATAGGTATTATTGGTATTTTGGTAAAAGAAGTCCAGGATTTAAAGAAACAAATGAAATTATTACTAGATAATAAATCTACTTTATCTACTTTATCTACTTTTTAAAAAAAGTAGAGCAAAAAATTGCTTAAAAAAGTAGAGCAAAAACTTGCTTTTAAAAAAGTATAATAGTATATAATTTTGCTCTACTTTTTTTAAAAGTAGAAAAAAAATTGATTAAGATTAATATAGTATTAAATAAAGTATACTATATTATGAACCCTTGCTATCCTGTTTTAAAAATATCAAATTCCCATCCTCGGGATAACAATATACAATTCTTTGAAGAAGGTCATATATACAAAATATTATCGGATGATTCAAAATACACATCTGTCACAACTTGGAACCATACTCATTTTGAGCAATTCAACGCAGATAAAGTAATTGATACAATGATGAAAGGAAATGGTTGGAAAAAAGGTCATAAATACTGGGGTCTTACAAAAGAACAAATAAAATCACAATGGAATAATAATAGAGACTCGGCAGCTGAAGCAGGAACTAACCTTCATTATGAGATTGAATGTTTTATGAATATGAATATGAATAAATTGGATTATACGCATAAAGAGTTATATGAAAATTATATGTTGAAAAGCGAAGTAAAGTCTATTGAATGGCAATATTTTATAAATTTTATAAAAGATTTCCCGGATTTAAAGCCATATAGAACTGAATGGTTTATTTATAATGAAGATATAAAAATAGCGGGTTCAATTGATATGGTTTATGAGAACCCAGACGGTACCCTTTCAATTTATGATTGGAAACGTACTAAAATAATTACAAGAATTAATAGTTACAATAAATTTGCTTTGACACCATCGATATGTCATTTACCAGACTCAAACTTTTGGCATTATGCTCTTCAATTAAATACATACAAGACAATTTTAGAGCAAAAATATGGTAAAATAGTGAAAGATTTATTTATAGTTAGGTTAAATCCTGACGCAAAAGAGAAAAACTACGAGTTAATTAAACTTCCAAATATGTCAAGAGAGATAATAGAATTATTTGAAGAAATAAAATAGTTATAGAAACTGCTTAAAAGTAAAACCAATTTAATTAATTAATGCTTATAAATAAAGAAATGTTTTTAGCAATTGTAGTTGCTTATTTTTTTTCGTATTATAGAAATCCGTATATATCAAATATTTTTTTATTAAGAGTATTTCAAATTACAGATAATTTTTTTAATTACATGAACCATATTATGTCCCCTGATAATTATGCTTTAGATAATGAAGATAAAGATAGAGATAGAGAAGATGAAAAAGTACAAATAGAATATAAGCCAGAACCAAAATATCAAGATAAATACTTGGCGGAAATTAAAAAAATAGATAAAGAGTTTAAGTTTGACGAAAGGGAAGAAGCATTAATATTATCCAGTTTTGTTGGATTTTTATCAATGTTAAAAGAAAATTATAGTAAAAAAATAAATAAAATGAAGGATAGAATTTGTGAAATTGAAGTAAAATTAACAAAATATGAAGGAATTGGAGCTGACAATGATTATTGGGTTTGTGAAGACAATTCTGATTCTGATTCTGATTCTGATTCTAATTCTGATTCTGATTCTGATTCTGATTCTGATTCTGATGATTCAGAGGAAGTAAAAGAAACCAAAAAAGTAAAAGAAATGAAACTTAACATGTTAGTAGAAGAAAATAATCAACTCGAAAATGATATTAAAAAAATAATTGCTTTTCTAGAAAGCAATGAAGGGCAACTGGAACTTGTTAAAAAAGCAAATGAATATGCGAAACAGTTTGTAATTAATCAACGGTTAGATAATCTAAAAAATTGCCAGATAATGGAAAAAACGCCTCTAGGTAATGTAATTATGTTTTATAATAATAAGCGTGAATCATTTGAGTATTATAGTGATAGTACAATTCCATATAGATATTTAGAGCCAGTTGCTAGAAAATATGTAAAGCAATTCGGTTGTCGTGCTATTTTTGTTGATATGGAAGAAGAATTAAGACTTTGCGAAGAATTATTAGAGAAAGAAAAAAAATATAAAGATGAAAAGGAAGAGAGCGCAAAAAGGAGAGCGGAAGAACTAAAAGAAACGGTTCTAGTTGAAGAAAAGAAGAGTGTATTTGCAAAATTTAAAAGTTACAACAAGGAAGCTGGAACAGGAAGAGTAAATACATGTGCTCCGCCAAAAAATAGTATTCCAAATAAACCAGTTACAGAAACTAAACAAAACGATAAGGTTTTATTAAAGGCTAACGCGAATCGTTATACATACGAGGGCAAAATATCTAATTTTAGTTTTTTGAAGAAGGTTGAGAGAAAAGTGGTGGATAAAAAGTATGCGATGTCATTTGCTGATTTTAAGAAAAAAAATCTAGAAAATCTACTAATGAAGTAACCGTATATTTTTAATATAATATTTAATATAGTATTTTAATTTGTAATGTATAAATTAAAATAAAAAATTTAAAAAACTTCTTATATTATATGAATAAATCAAAATATTTAAAAAAACGTCGACTAACAAAAAGAACAAAAAAAAATAAAATATATTATGGTGGAAAAGACGATAAAAACAATGATAAAAACAATGATAAAAACAATAATGATGATAGAGAAGGAATAATAGATATCGTAAAAAATAAAGTAGTCGATTTATCAGAAGGTGTTCCTGAATATGCTACTGAAAAAGGATTAAGATTATTAGGTCTTCAATCTATAAAATCTAATATTGCAAACTCAAATGAACAAATTAATAAATCAATGAGTAAAATTAGCGACACCGCATCAGGAGTTGTATCAGATGTTCAAGCAATTGGTTCAGATCTAGTTGAAATAGCTAATAAAACTACAGGTTCTGTAATTGAAAATGTCAATGAAGTGTTGAGTAGTCCTCAAGTGAATAAAACTATAATGGAATCTACTTCAGATACAGCTGCAATTGGTGAAAATTTATTAAGAAATTTTAATGAAACCTTTAATACTCCTGGATTTAAAGAACAAACCAAAATAGCATTAGATAATGCTGCGGAAATCGCTACCATTGGTATTGAAGCAATGGATGACCCAATTGATAGAGCAATTGATAAATTAAATGACGCAGGAACAAAAGCAGCTTCGGGGTTTTTCTCTGGTCTTGTAAAAACAGGCACCGATTTAGCAGCGGCGGTTCCTTATGTTGGAGCTGTAATTGATTTTGGTAAAGCATTAAATGATGGTTCTAAAGCAGTAAGTTCAGTAATTGAAGCGGGTTCAGACGCTGCAGAAGCAACATCTGATTTAATAATAGAAACTACTGAAAATTATAAAAATCTGATTAAAGAATTAGAAAAGAAGAAAATTGAATCTATGAATATTGCTAGTAGAACAACTAACTCTATAAAACAGTTTGAAAAACCAATACAAAATATATCTTCTATTCCTGGAATATCAAAAGTACCGACTTCTGGAGGTTCTGCTGGAACAAGAAAAAGATTAACGCGTAAATCTAAATCAAAGCGTGTTAGGTTTTATATTTGATAGTTTCCATTCTTTAAATCCGTTGCTTTTATAAATATTAAATGAAGTACCTAGATGATTTAATGCTATTAAATATGCTTTTATATGATGTTCATCTAAATTCTGTAAATATTCAATTATTTCTTGCTGTTTTTCTATTGGATACTTTTTTATTAATTCTGGTATCGGAATTTTTAATAAATCAAAATTGAGTTGAGACATTGTATTCATATATATACTTTTAATTATATGAATAATTATTAAATCAATTTTTAAATAAATACAAATGGTAAAATTGTTAAATACCAATGGTAAAATAAATACCAATGATAAAATAAATACCAATGGTAAAATAAATACCATTTTCTAACCGTTATATGTTATTAAACATATTATTTTGTTTCCGTTATTTGTATCAAATCTAATATCACTTTGATTTAACATTTTAGTTATACTTGTATCAATAGAATAACCGTTTGAAAGTAAAAATGAAAAAAGGTTTGGGACTTCATCCACAACCATTAAATTAGAACCATTTTTATTGCAGCCAGAACTACAAATCGACATTAAAGCTAGACCGCATTGTTGATTTGTAGTACATGGTCCTGGTTGTTTAAATTGACTTAAAGGTGGGAAATTGACTCTTCTAACAAGTCTAGATAATGGTCCTTGCGGTAACAAATTAACTGTGACGATATTTTTATAACATTGATTATATTGATCTAAATATGGCTGACTAAATAAAGTAACTGTTTTTGAGGAATTCATTTTACTATTATAAAACAAAAAAGATTATTAAATGGTTACAAAGTTTTTAAACGCTATTCAAAACAATACAAAATTATAAATATGATTAGTTTTCACATAGTTCAAAACTGTTAATTCTAGTATATGACTTTTCACTATCACTTTCGCTGATGTTTTCTTGGGTTTGGTCTTGGTCTTCTTGGGTTTGGTCTTGGGTTTGGTCTTGGGTTTGGTCTTTTTGGTCTTGGTCTTTTTGGTCTTGGTCTTCTTGGTCTTGGTCTTCTTGGTCTTGGTCTTCTTCTTCACTTCCACTTTCCAACTCAGGCATTGAGCTATGCGTGCTTTCTTCTTCTTGATCTTCTTGATCTTCATCTGCTTGATCTTCATCTGCTTGATCTTCATCTGCTTGATCTTCATCTTCTTCTAAAGGCATTGTAGTGCTGTAATCTTGATTTTCTTCGTCGATGTTTCCACGTAAAATGGCATTTGCTATTTTAGTCATAAACACGTTTGCGGCTTCTTGGTCTACTCGATGTTCGTCGATAACTTTTGTAATCGATATAATACATCTGTTTGTTGCTTCTTGATTTGTTTGTTGCTCACGGATAGTTTGCGTAATCCATTTATGGTTGTTTTCTTGGTTCTCGCCGAATTGAAACAATCCATTGAGTGATATTTTAGTGATTTCATTTTCATGTTGTTGGTTTTCACAGAACGTAACCATTTCACCGCTTTGTTCTAATTGGTAATTGACTGAATCAATCATCTCGCTTTGATGATTTGCTATTTTAGTCTGTGCGGTCAATATTACATCTATTAATTTATAAACTGATTCTTTAGTGACTGTATGGTGGCGGTCTTGTTCCTCAAGAGATTTAGTCAATCTGTCGAGTTGAGCTGATTGGGTCTGATTTTGCTTCAATAATAGATCAATTGCGTCTGATTGAGCATCGACTTTTCCAGTCAATATTTCAATTTGGTCTGATTGTATTCTCACTTTATCCTGCAATAAACGACCATTCTCAACAATCTGATGATTATTCATCAACGTGTCATTAACAGGGGCTTTGTTTTTAAAGATCCGCCAATAATAATTAGTCGGCGCGAAATAATGTATAAAGCCTTGCGAGTTAGGATCGTTTATACATTTTAAAATACTCATTGCGTATTCATTTGGATATAATGAAATATATACAAATGCTGCCTTTATTTGTACATTAATTTTTTCATCAAATCCATCGTCTTTATTTTTTTGGATTCCAATGAAATCAACACGTCTCACTCTACCTACATATTCAAGTACTCTTTTAACATCATCCTCTGTTTCATAATTAAACATACGAGGGATATATATGGCTGTTTCGTTTTCGGGTGTCATTTTGAATGGAGCTTGGTTAAGTATTTACATTTATTATTCAGATGTAAAATCATTTCAATTTTTTTTTCAATTCAACCTTTGGAAAAGGTTGAGCCAAATATTTATAAATCAACCTTTAAAAAAGGTTGAGCCAAATATTTATAAATCAACCTTTAAAAAAGGTTGAGCCAAATATTTAAAAAAGAGTAAATTCGAGTCTAGAATTTGGCTCAACCTTTTCTAAAGGTTGGAAAAAAGAGTGAATTTGAGTTATATTTGGCTCAACCTTTTCCAAAGGTTGAAAAAAAGATATCAGCTCTCAAATGAGCTTCACTTTTAATTTATATTTAATTTAAAATCTATAAAACAATTTTTATATGTGAGTCATAATTCTTCTTCTCTCGGTCACATTTGCTGGAGCGGGTTCCTTTGGTTCTTCGACGACTGCTTCTGTTATAGCTTCTTCTTCACTATAATTGCTAATAATAATGCGCAACTTTTCAAAAAGATCTTCGTCGATGCGCTCATATTCTTCTTCTTCTTCTTCATATTCATCCTGCTGTAAGAGCATTGCTTTCACCATATACTCCATTGTGATGCCTTGTTCAGTCAACTTTTTTACAATAAACGCAGCAGAAGGCTTTGAGATTTGTTCGGTTTCTGATTCATAGTATTGTTCTATAACAATATCCTCTTCATCATGGTCTACTCCGTTGAGATTGTTTGTAAATAATCTAAGGCCACGAAGAGCATATTCGCTAAACATTTCATCTTGATCTAGCGTTTCGTCGGATCCTATTTCGGAGACTTCTTCTTCAGAATCTTCAGACTCTTCAGCCATAACCGTGCGGCAATAAGGGCACCCAAAACCATTATGGGAAATATTTATCATCAGGCAACTAGCATGAAAGCAGTGACCGCATTCGGTTGTGACACAATTCTTGTTTATTTCAATAGTATCCATACAGATAGGACACTCAGGTTGACAGTTAGTAGCGCTCATTTTATATTAGTTCTAGTTCTAGACAGTTGATAAGGGTTTAAGGATGCTTTATATTTATTTATAATAAGTATTTCAATTTTTTTTATTAACCTTTTCAACCTTTAGAAAAGGTTGAGCCAAATATTTATAAATCAACCTTTGGAAAAGGTTGAACCAAATATTTATAAATCAACCTTTTCCAAAGGTTGATAAAAAGAGTGAATTCGAGTCTATATTTGGCTCAACCTTTTCCAAAGGTTGATAAAAAGAGTGAATTCGAGTCTATATTTGGCTCAACCTTTTCCAAAGGTTGATAAAAGGTTGATTTATAAATTTTTAGTAATAAGTAAATTAAGCTTTCAATAAAAAAAATGAAATACTTTTACATCGTAATAATAAAAGTATAACTCTAACTGAGAATCCAAGCAAAAGCTTTCAACACTATCAAAAAATTTCAACACTTTCAAAAATAATGTCCTCCGTCACAAGTCTTTATATTCCTCACGTGTTTGGTAACATATCGAAGCAGAGAATCAGTGATGTATTTGATACCCTTGAGATAGGAATAACTTCATCAATTGATTTTGTCGCTAAAATGAGCCACTCCGGAGTAGCATATAACTCGGTTTATATTCATTTCAGTGAATGGTACGACACTATAGCCGCACGTAATTTCCATAGCAAAGTGATAGATCCTAATAAGGAAGCGCGTCTATCTTATGAACATCCTTGGTATTGGATTGTCCTTGAAAATAAGGCTCAAAAATTTGTTCCTGGTGAGCGCAAGCCTTGTATTGTTATTGATACTCCTATCAAGGCTCCAACTGCTCCAGTTGCTCCAACTGCTCCAGTTAAAGCTAAAGTCATTATTGCTCCTATTCCTATGACTATTGCTCCTGCTATAACTCCTCGTAATCTCTTTGATGCTGATGAAGAGATAATGGCTGAGATGGCTGAGATGGAGGAAGAAATTCAAAAAGAAGAAGACCAAAAATTCGCTAGCTATGTCCAATTTATTGAGGACGAAAACAACGCTCTAATAGAAGAAAACATGCGGCTACGAGACGAAAATGCTCGGCTTCAACAGACTTGTTTGTATATCCAACAAGAGTGGAACGCAGAGAATATTAAGTCGCAAGCGCTCGCTAGTGTCATACAGATGGTAAACAAGGAAAAAGTTAAACAAATATAAAACATATATATAATAATTTTGTAAATTTAATTAGATTTAAAAAGTGAGGCTCTTGCCAATACCTTTTTTCATTTTTTTAAATATTTATATTTTTTTAGTAAAAGAAAAATAACTGAAAGAAAAAAAAAATTGAGAAATAAATAGTAAATATATAAAAAGTAGATATAATATCAAAGCCACCGTTAAAAGCGAACCCAAGTATTCAAACTAACATTAACATTTTATAAGCAAATATAAAATGACTACTTACAATCCTCCACATTATAGAGATGAAAATATTTGGGAAAATATTCCAGAAACGGAGACTGAACGACTACAACAAACATTACATCCACATTTAAAAAATATGAATGTAAAAAAAACAAAAATTGAAAGAATACAAATTGTAAAAGAAATACTTGAAAAACAAAATAATACTTGTGCGTTTGGAAAAAATGTAGGTGGAAAATGGTGTTGGAATGAACCAAATGTTAATTTTACAAAAACGAAAAATGAAACAGACGGCGAATATGTTGAATTAAAGTATATAAAGTTACAATGGGGTCATATTAAGCCACGTTGTAGAAAAGAAAGTCAAAGCATTAATGATTTATGCTTATTATGTGCTCGTTGTAATAATCAAATACAAACTTCAAGACATTTAATACAAATTGAAAAAGAACTTGAAAGCAAACTTTTACATATAAAACAATTTTTACAAGAAAAAACATTGTAATTATTATTTTACACCTTTTCACATTTCAAACGCCGATTATTTTTAAAAAAAATTGAAATAAAAATAATAAAAATATTGAAGTGTAAATTAAAACTAAAATGGATAACACAATTACTATTCAAAATATTCAAGAATTTACACAGCAAATAATAAATGGAAATCTTGTTCTTACAAGAATAAACCCGTTTATAGACGAAATGACATTATTTCAAAAAAATTTACGAGGAAGCACTATAACCGAGTGTAAAATTAATAATGTTAATAATGATATCAAAAAATATAAAAAATTACTCATTAATTTATATTCTACTACAGATATGGAAACAATATTACAAAACACAATTTTAAATATTTCACAACAAGAGATATATGATAAGGGGTTTGAATATTATACTAATTTAGGTATATCAATTCAAGGTGCTGACGCAAGAAGAACATTAAAGGAGATAATTAATATTATAAAAATTAAAAATTATAGTATGGAATTAAAAATTAAACTTAAAAATGATGAAGATATTCGTTTTATTATATAAAATCGGCGTTTGAAATGTAAAAAGGTGTAATTAGATTTAAAAAGTGAGGCCTCTTGCCAATACCTTTTTTTTTGCCGTAAAAAAAGATTTATTTTTTATACATATTTATTGTTTATTGTTTATACATATTTATCTTTATTTTTAATCTTTTTTCTCTTTTTCATACATTTCTTTGAAAGATTTCTCTCCATATTTTGCTATAAATTGCATTTGTCGCATTGTCCATCCAA
>Ga0209443_1001966_pt1 | contig 12455 bp, 8 predicted proteins | sample LauGreBMM110DCMD_2_FD_187571 | JGI IMG/M metagenome (GOLD analysis project Ga0209443, IMG submission 187571) | Freshwater lake microbial communities from Lake Michigan, USA - Su13.BD.MM110.DCMD (SPAdes) (version 2) | ecosystem: Environmental > Aquatic > Freshwater > Lake | place: Lake Michigan... | reverse complement strand
TGAATATCTTAAATTAGGTTCTTTAATAATATTATCAATATTAACACTTCTTAATAATTCATCGGCTCTTTCTATACATTTATTAAGAACATCTTTATCATTATTTGTAAAAGATGCTGCTGAATTTTTTATATTATATATATATTCTTGATTAGATAAAACTTTACGTGCATATAAATCTATATTTGATAAATTATAAACATATTTATCTTCATCATATTCTAGAAACATCGCTGTTTCATCCTTATTCATATAATATATATGATTATCTATATCGTCGTATATTAATGAATTATATATATGAAATATATAAAATATTGTTAGAACAACTAAAATTATAATCAAAATTAATAAAATATAGTTATATATCATATTTATTATAAGCGAATATTTAATCTTTTTTTTTCTTATAACATACAGTTTTTTTATTCTCTGTTTTAATTATATTATCTATATATGTGTTACTTATGTTTTTGGCCTTATTGTCATCTAAACGTTTGCAATATTTATTTTTATTCTCTAAAGAATTTTCTAAAATATAATTTATTTTTTCATTATTCTTATATACCTCTCTCCCTAGATATATTATGTTATTATTGCTAATTATATATCTATACTTATCATCTATATAAGTTTTACTATCAATATCTATTAATTTATTATAAGATACTATTATATTATTATCAACTACTGATATTTTGCTATATCCGTAAGAATTTATAGAATAATACAATAAATCGTATTGTATCTCTTGTCTTTCAGAAGATTTTTGAGGACTCGATGATTCTGATTTATATCTATTACTTTTAAATACTGATGTTTTCGGCGTATCATATATATCTATTATTTTATCAGGATCTGCTCCTCCAGTTCCGCATGTAATTTGTATTAAAACCCTTCCATCACATTTTATCTTCATTACATTAAAATTATGGCAATCCGCGCATATATATGTACAATTATAATCTGTTAATATCATATATATTTTATCTATCATATCATATGAATTGTTAAACTTTCCCTTTTTAATATCTGTCTTATCCCTTTTTTTACTCTTTTTTAAACTTTGGTCTTTTTCTTCCTTAGGTCCTTTTTCCTTAGGTCCTTTTTCCTTAGGGTCTTCATCTTCCTTAGGGTCTTCATCTTCCTTAGGGTCTTTATGTTTATCAAAAAATAATGGTATATGACCCATTACAAATATTTTTTTCAAATTATCTGATTTTTCTTCTTTGTATTTAGATAATTCATCTTTTAAACTATTTAAATAAGTATCTGATAAAATATTTGTATTTATAATAAAAACTATATAACTGCTCTTTTCTTCTATACCTATTTTATCGTGTGAATATAATTTCATTTTAGTATTTTTATTATCTATATCTATATTTGTTTCTAACGAACGATCGTCGACAATATCTTTAAGATTTGGTATATTATCTTCTAATAATAAAGTGTCTATATTTTCGGTAGCACTATCAACTTCTTCTTTTATTTTTTTAATATAATATTTTTGTGTTCTAATCATACAATCTTTGTTATTATCAGTATGTATACTTGATTCGTCGTGATTACCTACGCAAATATAAATATTCTTATTCATACCATAAAGTATATGATAACCTGATACTAAAGTATCTATTAAATAATATTTGAATGCCAAATTATTTCTCTTTTTTTGTTTTTTTTTATCAACTTGTTGCGTAGATTCATTCATATTTTTTTCAACATTGTCAACTAAATCATTTACTACTTCTTTAATCTCCTTTTCTATATTAATGGAACTTTTAGAGTCATTAGAACCCTTAATTATATTATCTATTAAAGTACTATACCAATTATCTCCTGCTATGAAAACATCTTGTATATCATTTTCAAATTCTCTAATACTATTTAATACTATATCACGATATATATAATCTTTATTACAGTTAATATTATTCCAGCAACCAAAAAATATAAAACTATGTGTAATATTCATATTTAAAAATATTCAATCTAATATACTATTAAATGAAAGTATAAAAAAATATTAAATTATAAATATATAGAATTATATTTTGTAGTTGATATAGTATTATTTTTTTTACAATATTTATCATAAAACATTATAGATACTGTATAAGGAATACATATTTTAATAAAATCAATAGGAACATATATCATCATATTAATCCATGATACTATATTATTTATTGCTCTCTTTAAATTACGAACACCATCCTCTTTTTCAATATTATTAATAATATGTCTTAATAATTCCACGCTAAATACTATATCCCCTTTATTCAAATTATACTGTTTCAATATCTCAGGAACTATATAATCTGTCGCTAATATAAGTTTTTCTTCATTATCATATCCATTAACATTTATTACAATCATTCTATCTCTTAAAATTGGATTTATTAGAGAATCATCATTATATGTAAATATAATCATTGAACGTGATATATCAATATCTATTTCTTCAAAATATCTATCATTGAATTTATCATTTTGAACAGGGTCGGTTATATGTATTAGCGTATTAATTATTTCTTGTCCCTTATAAGTATTTGAAACTTTGTCTAATTCATCAAATAAAAATAGAGGGTTCATTATCCCTGTTTTCATAAGAGATTCGCATATTTTACCATACAAAGAACCTTCGTATGTATAAGAATGACCTTTTAAAAAGGACGAATCATCTGTTCCGCTTAGAGATATAAAAGCATTTGGATAATTTAAAGCATTACATATACCCTCTTTAATAAGTTTTGTTTTTCCAACACCCGCACTACCTTGAATACCTATAATATATCCTGTTGCTCTTGGAAATGATATTAATTGTGCTAATACCCTAATAATTTGCTCTTTGGCATCCTTGTGACCGAATATTGTTTCGTCCATACGAACCCTTATATTATTTAAAAAATTACATATTTTTTCATTACCATCTGTAATCTTTATAGGTATCTCATAAAACTTATTAAAAGGTATGTTATTTAAAGATGATAACCAAGAACTTAATTTATAATATTCTGACGAATTACTACTCATTTTATTCAAACATTCAATTTTCCATATTATGCTTTTTTTTGTTCTAATATTTATATCGGAATTCAATATTTTAAAACGCATTGGAACGTCGTATATAATATCTGCGTTCTCTATAACATCTTCACGTTCTATAAGTTTTGTCTTTTCTTCTTCCGATAAAATATCAAAGTATTTCTTTTCATTTATACTGTATTTATTATAGAATTTATAAATTTTTTTATTAATTGGATTTTTATTTAGATTTAAACCATTATTACTCTTGCTCTTAACACATTTATTATTAGTATCATTTTTTTTATTAGTATTTAAAATAAGATATATCATTTGATTATTATCATCATCTTGAAATTTATTAAAATTATTATTGTATTCTTCATTATTTAATTCATAATTAATATCCTTATTAATAACATATTCCTGAGTACAATCAGACTCTTCTGTATTTTTGGTTTCCTCTGTTTCCTCCGTTTCCTCTGTTTCCTCTGTTTCCTCTGTTTCCTCTGAGTCCTCTGTTTCCTCTTTATAATCTGTGTCATTAGAGTCATCGGCATCATCTATATCTTCCTTTTTTTCGATTTTTATATTATCTTCTGTTTTTTGAGGATTATCATCAGTATCATTTTTCATATTGTTAATTAAATAATATATACATTATTCATAAGTATTTTTTATATATATAAATTCTAAGTTTTTATTCATTTACTTTACATCAATATATAATATAAATTGTTTACATATGTAAAAAAAATAACTAAAATTATTTATAATATATACTCTTGTTTATCCTCTTTACCCCAGTAATAGTTTGTAGATACTGTTCTAACTATTCTATTACTGTATAATATGAAATATGTAAATAGACATACTACTAATATTGTAATTATTAATATTAATAAATCTAAGTATTTATTATCAGTATATATATTTATAGTATAAGCACTAATTAATATTAGCGATAAGAATAAAATACATACTATATATACATCATAATTTTTATTTTCATATCTAAGAACGTCAAGATTCATATCACTATCAGATTTTTTATTACTTAGAACATCTTTTACATATTTCTTTTCATTATATATATTATTAGAAATTGTAACTAATTTAGTATTATTATCTTTTAGAGAATCATTGACAATTGTTGGTTTTACTAAATTAATTAATATAATTAGTTCTTTTGCATTATCATTTAAAAAATTTACAACATAATCCTTTTTCTTTTGTAAAATCGTGAGATTATTTTCTGGTTTTAAAACACCTGATTCGGGCACGCTAGTATTTGTGCAATGAGATGCTGGACATAACTCATAACCAGTATAATAGCTATTACTAAATCCCTCTTCTATATATAATGTATTTGTTATGTAATAACTCATAAACAGTAATATTATAGCACCAAAACATACTAATGTAACTGATTTGATAAGAGATTTTTCAACACCAGCAATATTTACAATTATTAAAACAGATATTATTATTGCTATAATAACTACATAAGAAATTGTTTGATTAAATAGTAAATTATTTTTAGATTTATGTAATTCATATAAGGTAGTATTATTCTTAATTTTAGTTTTGTAAAAGTTAATATTTTGTTCAGCACTATCAGTCTTCGTTACTATAGATTCATATTCGCTGTTTATATCTTCGTTAGTTATTTTTGCTATGAAAACACTACCTAACTTTGTTTTGTTATTAGGAACATCATCATATAATATCTTATTTTCTACGGTTCTTTCTTTTGGCTCTAGAGTTATAGTTACATTTTTAATACTATTAGGACCGCTGATATATACACTAAAATTGGTTACCTTATATCTGCGATTATCATTTTCTATCTTAATTCTATATTTTTTATTAAATTCATTTGTTTTATTTAGTATAAACATATTTTTAATACTTTCATAATTAACACCTGTTTTTTCCTTAAAAAAACTTCCGTTATCTATTGAATTTTTGGGATTTGAAGGAGCAGAACTTGTTATTATATAATCTCCTTTTACATTAAATTCGTCTTTAAATAGTGTATAATATTCAATACCTAAACTTATTGCTGAGTCATAAATATTTGGTTTACTAATTTTAGATATTTCATCATATAAACGCTTATCGTTTGCTTTAAATATAGTTTCATTAGTGAATGCTCCTGAATTTTTTCTATATAATATATACTTATATGTTTTAGGCATTGTAGTATCAGATGGAATTATGTTTGTTAATGCTGTACAACTTGCCGCATTGCTAAATGTTATTGAAGATTTTGCTTTAACGAACCCTTTAATATCTAATTTACTACAAGCCCCGTCACCTGCGGTGGCGACCCCGGGTGAAAAAATATTATCGTAAGATATTGCGATTGCATCTAAACCGTGTTTATTATTATAAAATATATTTGCTGCTCTAATTGATGTTAATAAGGTTGATTTTAAACATAATATATATATATATAAATAATTAATTGTTGTATTAAATTCTGTCCCACCTTTTATATTTTTAATCATTTCCAAAAAAATTCTTATTAAATAGATATTATTTTCATAATGTTTATCTAATGGGCTCCCAGCAACAGCAACAGCGTTTGATGATGCTGTTGCTTGATCTGCATCATCATACAAGCGTAGGCAATTAAAAAAATAGTAAGGTGCCGTTGTAGAAATGTTATTTAATTGATTAGTATCTTTAAAAATATGCGTAGCTATAGATTCATCAGTACTTGCACTAGTGAAAGAACCGCTTGAACTTAAAACTGATATAATATCACCACCATGAAAAATGTTTGTTAAATCACCAATATATAAATATATAGCAGAAAGTGGCACCGCACCACCCGAACCTGTATTTGAAGTATCTAAAAATAACCCTTTGGGTGTAGAAGGGTCGTGATATGATTTTAATTGTTTTTCAACAATATATATTTTTGTAGTATCAGTAAAATATTCAAAGAGATTACTGTAATTTTTATAACAATCTTTTAATGCTTCTATAATTTTTATAAATATATCAATAAGACAAATAGAATATAATATATTATTTATAACAGGTTTATCTGGTTCTATATATGTAGCAGCATTTGCTGTCGTATTAAATTTAATAAAACATAAATGATCTTTGGTAGATACTTCCGTTTTAATATGTTCATTAATAATATTTGTAATGTCACCAGGATTCTTTCGTGTTTGATTTAAATGCGGATATAGCGAATTATGCAATAAATTTTTTAAACTATATATACTGGCATGATACGATGAAGTTTCACCTTGTCCTGATTCTGTTGGAATTATGCCACCATCGGTATATGCTGTTCCAATATTATCATATTTTGGAAATAATATGTCAAATTTTGCATTAAAAACATGTGTTCCTGAAATCGGTAGTTTGCTGCCATTATATATCTTTCTATTTAAATCAACCAACATACTTCTTAATTCGTAATAATTATATAAATCTTCGCTTTTAATGTTATATGTCATTAATAATTATATTTATAATACTCTATTATTTTATAGATATAATATATTTATTTAAATACAAGATCTATAAGAAAAAGACTCGCCGCTATTTTCATTATATCTATCTATTCTAACGATATCTCCGTGCTTTAAACCTATCCATTTAGCAATAGGATCGTTTTGTAATATATTATGCATATGCATCTTACTGCGCGTCAGATACTCTTTCATAAAATCTTTTACTTCTTCGTCTGTAAGTTTAGTATGTTTAGGAACATATTCGTGTTTTGTCGGATTAAACATTAATTGTTGGGAACTAAAATATTGAAGATGTCCTCCGTTTTTTTGAAATATTTTATCGTATTTATTTAATTGAGATTTTACAGCAGTTGATATGGATTCATTATTGAATACTATAATTATATTATTTTTACCACCATATTTATTAGTAAACTCATTAATATTATCACCGTCCTTTAATTTTTCTTTTAATTCATTTATTATTATTTTTCTCAAATTTTTAGAAAGTGCATATAGAATAGTAGTTTTTAATGTTTGAACATTTATAACGGTTTTATCTGTTTCAAAATCTTCCTTATTTAAGGATAATAACATTTCTTTAAAAGATAAAACATCTTCTCCTCTATCTATAAGCATATCTTCAATATTCTTATTAATAATCTCAATATCCATATTGTTTTATAATATTTATCTTATTATTATATAATAATAAAAAAGTCAATTTTTATTATTATACTATTTGTCTTGCCTTATCAATTATTTTAGGGTCAATATAACTTTTTTTACATACATTAGTTGTATTATGTAATTCTTGCGAAGTTAATTCTATTGCTCGTTTAATAGGATTTTTTTCATTCTTACATTTATGTAAATATTTATTAAACAGATAATTAGCGTTCCACGTTCGCAAATCTTTTGTAGTTATGTTGACTTTTAATTTATCCATTAAATAACTATTTACATCATCGGCATTTATACGTCTATTATTATATTTAAATATATAGTCTTTTGCATTTTTATGATTAATATCATTTATTTTTTTAAATAAATATTCATATATATATTTATTTTTACATATAGCATCATTACGTACTCCTTTTTTACCTATAAAATCAAATAATATACAATTGCTGCCATTGTCCTGAATTAGTTTAATATGTGAATAATTGAGAGTAGTTATTCCATAAGATTTATTTTGTTTTTCATATATTTTATTACCTATTCTAAAACCGCATGTTAATATCAATGTTATTATAATAGCGATAATTTTATTTTTTTCATCGGACGATTTTAAATCAGTCGATACATGTTTTTTAATCTTAATAAAATATTTATCATAACGCTCTATTTTATCATATTTTTTTTCATTTTGTTTTTCAATATATTTTGTATTGTATACAACCTGTTTTCTCCCCTTACTATCATATCCATATGCTACTATTTTTTTATTATTTAATATAACTACATTATTGTAACATGGAGGAATTTTTAATTTTTTTATATTAGTTATTTTTATATCATCTATAATCTCTTCATTATTATAATTGTAATATTTAAACCCTGTTAAGTATGTTCCTACCCTTTTTATTTTCATATGTTTATTTATTGTAAATAAATTATAATTATGCTCTTATAAAATGATATAAACATATAATTATATATGTATTCATAAAGTGAATATAATGGCGTCAAAAAAAGCGACTCAAGTACCTCTTCCATCACCGGCGACTGAAACAAAACAAGCACCTAAAAAGCAAGTTGCTACTAAATTGCCTTTGGCGACAGCAACACCTGTCGGAACAGTAGTACCCACAGTACCCTCAGTACCCACAGAATCAGTTGTTACTCCAGTATCTCTAAGTGTTCCTATTATGAAAACCGAAGGTGAAGCGGTAGGCGTTGAACCGTCGCAAGTTAAAGATAATGCGGTTTCTGTAATTATTGAGAAAGTTAATACATTATTTGTTAATTTCAAAGAAGTTCAAAATCTTCTAAAAGTTTTGAGCAAAGATTATGAGAAACAACAGAAGATAATTGAGAAGGCGCAGAAAAAACGACAGAATGCTAAAAATTCACCGTCGGGTTTTGCCAAACCTAACAAAATATCAGATGAACTATGTGATTTCATCGGAGTTCCTCATGGAACTGAGAAATCGCGAACTGATATTACCAGATTTATCAACTCGTATGTTAAAGAGCATAATCTAAATAAACCTGAAAATAAGCGCTTCATTCTTCCTGATGATAAACTTAAGAAAATCCTAAATGTAGGAGATAAAGAAGATATCAATTATTTCATTCTACAAAAACTAATTTCTCATCATTTTCCTCCATCCGCAAGTAAACTCGCAGCATCTGTTTGATAAATAAACATTATCATTTCTTTTTTTACATATTATAATAAATAATAAAAATTGATATAAATATATAGTATCATATATACTATATATACGATGGAAACTCCTAATGTTAGAAGTGTTTTAACAAAAACTGCGAATGACGGAAATGCTTTAAAAACAACAGGGAGTTATATTGTAGATTATTTTATGTTGTTTGTAAGAGATTTGGATATTAAAGTAAGTAATAAGTATCTAGAAAAATGTTGGGAAGAAAACCCTAAAAAAACTGTGGCGATTATTTTTAATGGTCGTGATAGATTAAAGGGAAAAAAAGAGAAGAAGATTGCTAATGATGCTATGATTTGGTTGCGTAAAAATAAATTAAACACATATATGTATAATATTAATAATTATATTGAAAAATATGGTTGTTGGAAAGATTTACATTATATAAGTTATAAATTGAAAAGCATAGAACATAAATTTGAATTAAATATTATTGCTCAAAAATTAATTAATGATAAGATGAATTTGGAAAATAATCTACCAATTTCTCTATGTGCTAAATGGGCTCCAAGTGAAAATGATAAGTATGACAAAAGAAGACAATATGCAAAGAAAGTTGCTTCATTTATCTACGGAAGTAAAGATATGGGTAAGATGGAAAAATATAGGAAGGATTATTTAGTACCTTTGAGGAAAAAGATAGATATTGTTGAAGCGAATATGTGTGAAAATAAATGGGAAACTATTAAATATGAAAATGTTCCAGGGGTTGCTTCAAATAGATTGAAGAAGGCTTTTATTAATCACGATAAAGAAAGATATAGTAAATATCTGGAAGATGTACGCAATAATGTTAAAAAAATTAATGTAGCAGGTATTCTTCCTCATGAATTGATAGGTGTTTATATTAAAGAGTTGGATAAAATCGATAATAATGAACTTTGTCAAACAACGGAGATGCAATGGAGAACAATTGTAGAGAATGTTAAAAAGTCAGGAAATTTTGATAATGCAATTTCTATAGTTGATGTATCAGGTTCTATGTTTAATGCTAAAAATGGAAGTATTCCAGCACAAGTAGCCATCGCACTAGGTATTATTACATCATTGTGTTGTAAGGGAAATTTTGCTAATAAAATTATTACATTTAGTGAAGAACCGCAACTTGTAGATTTGATTAGTTATGTAAATAAAGATAATGAGGACAAAGTCATTCCTACTCTTCATGAATGTATTAAAAACATAATGAAAATTAATTTTGGATATAGTACTGATTTTGTAAAATGTAATGAGGAAATTATTAACTACGCTATTAAATACAACGTTACACAAGATAAAATGCCATCAAAACTATTTGTATTTACAGATATGCAATTTAACAATGCGAATGCGAATGCTAATAATCTGGATACTGTTTATAAAAGTATTGTTAAACTATATAATAAAAATAATTATAAAGCACCCAAGTTTATATTTTGGAATCTTAATTCAGACAGCAATGAAATTTTCCCTGTTAATTGCGATACCGAAGGGACTGCTATTGTATCGGGATTTTCAGAACAACTTCTAAAAATATTTATGAATTACGATGAATTTAAACCAGAGTTTATTGTTAATGAAATTCTCGAACCTTATCTAAATGATATTATTATCAGCGACGATTAAGTTATATGATAATTTATTATTTATAATATAAAAATAGATTTATTTTTTTTTAGTTTTATAAAATATATTAAACTTTAATATGCTATCTGCAATTAGTAATTGCTGGTAAATATTGTTAGGTATTTGCAAGGCTATTATGAACTCAACAAGTTGAGTGAAATAAATAAGTCGTCTAATATCTTTGTTAAAAAGAGACAAATTTAAAAAGTATAGTCGAAGATAAAAGAAATAAGTATAATTGTGATATGTAAAAATCTTATTTAATTAAAAAAGTTAGTTATAAGATTAATAATGATTATAATAAAACACTAAATAAGATTAAGAAAAGTTTTAAAAACTACTACAAAATTCTTACATATAAAGAAAGTTTGTATATGAGATATAAAATAAATGCGTATAAATATACCAATTCAATGAATAAAGGATTTTTGCCTTATTTGGAAGATATTATTTCATATTATTTTAATGAAAAAAATAAAAATAATTGGTCAAATAACGATATCCATAAGACATCAATACAAATATCAAAAGTTTTATATAATATAATATTATCTATTGATAATAATTATAAATTAAAAAACGAAAAAATTGTATTGTGGCTATCGTAGATATCGTAGATATCATAGATATCATAGATATCATATTTAATTGGAATAAGCAAGACCGCCCATACCAGATAATATTCTCAAGACATTGTAATTTACCGCAAATATAAATATAGTTCCAGTAATTTTAGATGACAACGATAGAACCGCGGTATCAATACGAGACATATTGAGAGTGCCACTTGGTTGATGTTCTTCGGGTTTAAGAGCGAATGAATATACGTTGATGCCCTTGTGGTACATATCGGGAGTGTTTTCGTGATGTTGATAGGGTTGGACTAATGAGAAATATTCGCCTTGTCTTGTAGCAAAACGATCATTTCCGTTAAGCATTATTTTTGCTTGCATTACGGGATTAGTCGAGGTTACATAGTTATTATAAGTATTACCTGTACCAGTTCCGGCATTAGCATCTCTTACAGATGTTGAAAAGTTATTCCAATATACAGACGATTCGTCTGATTTTTTAATAGTCCATACAAGTTCTTTACAAGGATGATTGAAATTCATTCTTAGACTTTTCATGGAATCAGAATTATTTCCCGAAGTGGTTATAGTGTCGGTTCCGGTAAATTGTAATTGTTCTATTAAATATTCGTGTGATAATTGGGCGAATCTTCTGCGTTCATCAGTATCTAAGAATATATAATCAACCCATAATGTTGGTTCATCTAAAGTTAATACTGATTTTGTAGCAGAGAAAATAGTAGTAGTACTATTCGGTACGCCATCGGGTTTATCTTGTTCAACGCAATAATTAGAAGGACTTGTGTCACATAAGTTATCAGCAGATTCATATTCAATATTTATTTTTACTTCGTGATATTGTAAGGCGATTAAGGGAAGCGCGAGACCTACATTGCGGCAGAACCAAAATTCTAGAGGAACATATAATTCGTAAGAAGTTGCTTCTGCTAATTCAGAACAGCAATTTTCTTTATTTGCACCAATCATTTTATAATATCCTTCGCGTTTGCCATATGGTAAGGAAAGTTCATTCCATATGTAAAGCCATTCTGAATAATGCTTATCTATACGTTGTCCGCCGATTTCTAATTCAACGGTTTTTAATAATTTTTGTCCAACGTTAGGAACTAACGCTAAATGTCTATCAGTAGAGGTATTTTTTAATTTTCCGTAAAAATATACTCTATGTATTAAATCACCATTGCGAGTTATTTGATAAGTGGTACGAGAACCGAGAGAATTACTTCCCGATGCAGTTTGTTGAATGGCTTCAATAGCGAAGTTAGTATGACGACGATAAACTACTTTGAAAAAGGTAATTTGAGGATTACCAGTTAAATAAACATCCTGAGCACCATAAG
>Ga0209443_1001965_pt1 | contig 12456 bp, 15 predicted proteins | sample LauGreBMM110DCMD_2_FD_187571 | JGI IMG/M metagenome (GOLD analysis project Ga0209443, IMG submission 187571) | Freshwater lake microbial communities from Lake Michigan, USA - Su13.BD.MM110.DCMD (SPAdes) (version 2) | ecosystem: Environmental > Aquatic > Freshwater > Lake | place: Lake Michigan... | reverse complement strand
GAATTTCAGTGCAAAATTACCGGTGAGCGTAAATGGAAAAAGTTGCACGTCGGAATACGGATGTGATGAAATCAACAATGGTGACATTATTTATGTGGAAGGCTATAGCGATACATTTCGTGCCACGGTTTACGAAAACGGGTTGTTTTCTTATATTCCATTTCTCTGAACTATATATAAATGGCATTAATTGATGGAATGAAAGACATGATAAATGCTATCATTCAACAGAGTAATACGAAACCTCTAATATACGGAGGCGATATAGTTGACGATGTAAAGAATAAAATCACGAGCTTATTAGAGTCGGAAACGTTTAATAAACAAAAACTAGCTGATGATTTAACGGAGATTCTTAGATCCGCAGCCATGCAAATGTTAAATGGTTCCGAATCTGGAGTAGTTGACTCAGTGAAAGACAAGGTTGAAGAAATTATAAGGTCAAACATATTAATAACACAAATAAAAGATCGTATTAATGAGTTATTAGATAAGGGTTTAGGAAATGATGAAATTGCAATTGCTGTTAAAAATAAAATACAAGAATTACTTGTCGGGAATAGTATTCTAGATGAACTCCAACGAAAGATACAAGATTTATTAAATGGAGAAGCTATTTTAAATACTGTAAAGATCAAAATAAATGATTTGTTAAAGAAAAAACCAACGACGGGAGGTCCACCAGGAGGACCACCAGGAGGACCACCAAGAGGACTACCAAGAGGACTACCAAGAGGACCACCAGGAGGACCACCAGGAGGACCACCAGGAGGACCACCAAGAGGACCACCAGGAGGACCACCAGGAGGACCACCAGGAGGACCACCAAGAGGACCGCCAGGAGGACCACCAAGAGGAGGACCCATGGGAGGACCGCCAAGAGGAGGACCCATGGGAGGACCACCAAGAGGAGGACCCAATAAAGATGTTTTAGACACAACATCATCTACTACAAAAGAATCAGTAGAAATTCCAGACGGAGACGTATTGCGCGTCGATTCAATAATTGATAAAGAAGGTAACCAAATTGTTGAACACGTAGAAAAAATAAATATATAGCCATATATCAAAATGCCATTTGATATAAAACAGACCCCTGATGTAAAACAAAGCGTAACATTTGATTTTCCCCAGATGTCAGTTAATAATATACAACTAAACGACGGTGAATATTTGGAAGGAAACGTAAGCGGCGGAGGATCAAATGCTAATGTAGTTTATTCAAATAATAATAATATATTAAATTTTAAAACACAGTCCTTTCGAATATATAACATACTATTTCCTTCTTTATCGTCTAGCATTGAACATACAGGAACTTTGGTTATCAAAAATATACCTATGACAAACAGTCCTCCTAATGTTTATATGTGCTTTTTATTAAATACCAAAGTCGGTGTTCCTAATGATATCGATAATATTATAACCTCCACATCAACGGAATCGAGTAAAAACTTGTTTTTGAATAATATAATAAAACCAAATACCGGAACAAATAAATATATTGTATACGAAGGAAAGGATATAAATAATAATGCGACAACGGTTGTTATTTATACGTCTCCTATTTCCGTAAATTTAATGCCGTTTACATCGACGGAATCGAACTGGATCAAAGTGGTAGAACCTCAAAATTACGCTATTGTCGAAAGCGCGGAATCTGCCGGAGGCGAATGGATGGAATGCGATTATGCCCCTATGGATTCGGACGAGGTTGTAACTACATATAATATTCCTATTCAGAGCACTCTTATTAAGGACGCAAACACACTGGATTCGTTTAGAACAATTATTATGTTCATGGTTTTTTTGATGTTATGTATTTTTTCTTATTTAATAATACCTTCCGTTTATCTTGCAGTTATTTTGAAATTAATGACCTCTTTATCTTCGGGAAGAACTTTATACGGAGATGAACGAAAAAAAATGATATTGTATATTGATATTGGTATATCAGCTGTTTTTGGAATTACAGGATTAATACTTTTATGCGTTGGCGCTTTTGCTAACCCCGATGAAGTGAAAAATACTGGAGAAATATTATTAGCCGGTTTTGCTATTTCGATTATTTATATTATTTCTTATGTTGTCGTGCAGTCGAAAAAAATGACTGGGAAGTTTATTGAGGGCGTGAAATACGATTATATCTAATCAGGGAACCTACGGTTCTTCAGAAATCTTCGATTTCCAGACCGAACCCCTCCCTTTAATTTGACGTTTATATAAAAGCACACCACGTTTATATAAAAGCACACCACGTTTATATAAAAATCAAAAAACTCAAATGCAAATAAAAAGGGAGGGGTTCGGTCTGGAAATCGAAGATTTCTGAAGAACCGTAGGTTCCCTGATCTGAGTTAAATCAACGAAGCTCCGTTCAAGTTATCCGAAACGGGTTTAAATCCAGTATTTATAAATGAAAGAGGCTCGCTCTTTCCAATCGGCGCCATTTGGTCAATGACCTGAACTTCCAAAGGGGTCGATTGAGTAGGGTTCATGGACTTCATTTCGGCATCGCGCTCGGATTCTTTTGGCGTGGTTTGGATATAAGCAGTCTGACCGGTGTTGGATGGTTTCATGACTTTGATATTTCCCAATAAGTTAGCCCCGCTTCTACGTAAAAGTTCATATCCAACAAAGATATACAAAATGGCTAAAATAGGATGGCTATATATAAACAAATACACAGTGATCGCGAAAATAACAACGATGCCTAAAGACGATTCAATATAAGGAGCCATAAACCTTGGAGTGTTAATAGGAAATACTAAATATACGATAAAAATCGCGATTAAAACCAATTCCGTCGAATGTATGGATTTCAAAAAGGCGGGGATTTTCATTAACTAATGTATACTCTAACATACTATTATATTTTACCTATTATGGATAAAATTGAAAATAACCTAAATATATAGGTGGTTATTAGATAATAATGAACCGATTTGCCAAGGCGGCGGCTATAAAAAAGCGTATTGGATCCAAGAAAAACGATGCCAATAACAAGATCGTCGTTAATAATGCCTTGTCCGAAGACTATGTTTCCAAGATTCGAGAGACATCCTATCTTGGAAAAAAAGGATATACGATCTATAAAGAGTATCTGTCAGAATCCGATCTCGAGTTCCTAAAAAAGGATCTATTTATGAAACCTATTATGCAAGGTCCGCAATATGGAGCGCCCACTGAAGACGCCGCCTTCCCGGTCTATAAAGAAAACGCGAAAAAACTATATATTCCAAGATTCTACGGTATCCAGCGCTATGGATTGCCCGACGAATCCGAAATTCCCGTGGGTGAAGATATTTCCGTGGATTTCGTGAAACCCTTGCGCGATTATCAAGACCGTATTATTGATATTTATCGAAACTATGTTTCTACGCCGAGTTCTTCCAAGTCACTGCATAATGGCTCAGGGGGGATTCTCGAGGTCCCGTGTGGACGAGGTAAATGTCTTGGAAAAGACACGCCTATATTGATGTTTGATGGATCGATAAAAATGGTGCAAGACGTTATCGTTGGCGATTTAATTATGGGAGACGATTCCACGGCACGTCGCGTTCTCACATTGGCTCGAGGTAGAGAAACCATGTATAAAATTGTGGATAAAGATTCCGGCGAATCCTATATTGTAAACGAAAGTCATATCTTGTCTTTAGTCTTCAAAGATACCGTGGTCGACGTTTCAGTAACCGATTATTTGGCATCTGAATCGCGGGAATCCTACTTTGGGTATCGTGTTCGAGTTGATTTCCCCGAAACTTTTACAGAGGTCGATCCCTATGAATATGGCATAAATAATGAAGGATCGCTTCCGCGTGAATATTTGGTCAACTCCAGAAAAAATCGCTTGAAGACGCTCGCTGGAATAATTAATAAACGTGGATACCATGACGCAACCGAGGGATGTTACGAAATCGCTGTCTCTGGAAAATCGGATCCATTATTCCAAGATATTCTATTCCTGGCTCGGTCGTGTGGGTATATTGCGAAAGCTACGAATCAAAAAATATTGGTTTACGGCGACGGATCGATCCATAGAAAATCATCTTTAATAAATGCGTATAAAATCGCAGTGGAACGCTTGGACCAAGACGATTATTATGGGTTTGAAATCGACGGAAACCGGAGGTTTGTTTTGGGGGATTTTACGGTGACGCATAATACCGTAATGGCTCTCAAGATCATCTCAGTATTGAAAAAGAAAACGCTAATTATCGTGCATAAAGAATTCTTGATGAACCAGTGGATTGAACGTGCAGCGGAATTCGTGCCAGGCGCGAAAATCGGGAAAATCCAGGGCGCGACCTTTGACGTCGAAGGGAAAGATATTGTCATCGGAATGTTACAGACTCTCTACGATCGCGCCTTCCCCGAAGACGCCTTTGAATGTTTCGGTTTAACGATCATTGATGAAGTTCATCGTATTGGAAGCGAACAGTTTTCCAAGACGTTGCTACGTGTAATTACGCCTTATATGTTGGGAATCTCAGCGACGGTGGATCGTAAGGACGGGCTAACCCGCGTCTTACATATGTTCATCGGCGATAAGATCTATTCGGAGGAGCGTAAAGACGACGACCCTGTCTGCGTGAGAGCCATTGAATATATTTCCGCGGACCCAGAATTCAACGAGGTCGAATATGATTTCCGAGGGAATACTAAATTCAGCACTATGATCACCAAATTATGTGCATTTGGTCCAAGAAGCGACTTTATTGTGCGTATTCTCGGCGATTTGATTAAGGAAAATGCGGAAGCCCAGATCATGGTCTTATGTCATAATAAATCGCTTCTGAAATACTTGTTTGAGGCAATAAACCATCGCGCTTTTGCAACGACGGGTTATTATATAGGAGGGATGAAACAGACTGCACTTCAAGAGACGGAGGAAAAACAGATTGTTCTAGCAACCTATGCAATGGCAGCGGAGGCACTCGATATCAAGACGCTTTCAACTCTTGTAATGGTGACACCCAAAACCGATATCATTCAGTCCGTGGGGCGTATTCTGAGAGTGAAACACGAAAGCCCGATTGTGGTGGACGTAGTGGATAAACACGAGTCATTTCAGAACCAGTGGCGTCAGCGCAGGGCGTTTTACAAAAAATGTAATTATCGGATTGTTTCGACGGATAGTGTGCGGTATCAAGGAATGGAGGACGGGAAGTTATGGACCAAGGTATTCGAACCCAAGGTTAGTAATACCGCGATGCTGCAAGACGTCGATAACTCGGAACGCAAGTGTTTGATTAAATTCGATTCTGAGGAATTTGACGAGACATGATCATATTATGAAACACTAAAAACTGTTCGCATGTTAGCAATACGTGAAATGCAACGTGGTATTTCCACCAATTCGGGTTCTTAATCGCGTGTAAACGGTTTGATAAATAATAACAATAAGATAGCCCGGCTAATCCTGTGGCAAATATAGTTAAATAAAACGGTGATCTGAGATATATAATACCAGTAGAAACTCCGGTTATCACTGATATTTTTGCTACTGTAAAATCAAGATCTCGTCTCCATGAAGGCTTCGCTTCTCTCCAGTAATTGGCAGAAACAGCGGATGTAATAAATAAAAGGGAAGAATGATAGTAAATATTATTAAAAAACGCATAGGTTGCGGGAATTATAAAAAACATAGAAGATAAGGTGATCCATTTGGTTTGCTCCCATGGGGCGATGATATCAGTGTCTATTGTCATTATCTGATAAATGATAATAGTCGAGATGTTTTTATATGAGTTATTAGCGTCTTCTAGATAATTTACGACGTAATGATCGACTGCGTCTCGACGTTTTTTTTAATCGGCGACTAAGGCATCTTTTCGATCGTGTTAAAAATCGCCTAGACCTAGATCCTCCGATCTTGGCACCGTTCGCATAATGCGTCTGATTAAACGCACTTTGGTTATCTTCGTATTGTGTTGTGATTCCTCCGGTTCCGGTCCATTGATCCTTGGTAATAATTTGATTCGAATCTGATAAAAGCGACATTATATATTAGACAGGAGATAATAAAAATAAAATACACATTGCATTACGCCATTTTATGCTTATATGAAAAACTTCGTTTTGATAATTCTATTGCATAATAACCATTGGATTTCTTACATTTATCTGTATCTATATCTGGAAATATATCATTCCATCCTTTCCAAAATTTTAAAACATAAGGAGGGCTTTCTAAAAATAATCGTTTAATATGCGACGTATCGTTTTCCATCCCATAACGACTTAATGTATGACTTTGTCCGTCCAATTCGCACGATAAATGTGGAACTTTCGACCACATTTCATTAAATGTTTCATCCGTTTCAAGTAAATCTTTAAATAATCCATCCATCCAAAAATAATTATCGGTGGAATCATTATTATTCCAATACTCGTCGCATTTGCGTTTCCATTTAGTTATCATATAATTATTTTTTTTGGATACTATAAACCAAGACGCTGGACCCGTTTCATTGCTCATTCCTCCTCCGTTTCCGTGATACATCCAAAATCCTACAGGATTAGTTGCTTCATATACCCAGTGATCAAGTGGTTGCATGCATAATAAAGTAGCATCTGCCCAAATGCCGCCGTGATTTTTCAATAAACTTAATCGTATAATATCACTTTTTGCCTGAGGTGATATATCTTTCGTCTTGTCATAGATATAATCAATATCTTTTACGTAATCTTTTAAATTATTTAAATCTATATAATGAATCTTCCAATCGGGATTGTTTATTTTCCACGATTCAATAATTTGTCGATTCAACCACTTTGCGTTTTCCCAACCCTGTAACCATAATAAAAAAATGTTCTTTTCTAAACCGTCCGACCTATTCAAGTTAGTATAATTTTCTTTATAAGAACCTACATACAAACACGCAAATATTAATATTAATAATAAAAAAAATATTTTATTATAATTCATTATATTACATTTATAAAATTATTTCCCGATTGCTTTTTTACCGACAAAGCTTACCAATGTGAACTATCTTTCCTCCCGGGTGCCCCGGAATTTGGCGCGCAGGAACCCACCGTTTAAACTTCGAATGAAACATACATTCCATAACTGCGGTTTTCTTGAGATCCACGTATTTATCGATCCGCATATCTTGGAAATCGTCCTCGTCATCGCTCTCCTCGATATAATCCAAACTCTTGTTCTCCTTTATTTTGCGAAAGATCCCGTTCATTAAAACACTGGTCTTATAATTCGGAATATACGCCAAACCATAATATTCGCGTTTGGATTTCGCGCCGAAAGCATACAAATGATAAATATCGAATTGTAGATCGGCTTTTATTTCGAATACCGTGGGCATCTTATACTGCGGTTTCCCGAAATCATATTGCGGGGTAGGAGGTGGGATCATAAGCGCCATGAGTTCCTCCGTTTTATCGGTAGTTGGTGGAGCTCCGATTTTCTTCGCCAAAGAAACGTTCAAAAACGGTGCGACTGTAGTTAGAGACCGATATTGGAGATGATGAATCGGATAAGGGATTTTATTAATATAGGTCGCGGGAATAACGGCGTCATCTATTTGATCCTCCTTCCGCCACATCACGGGCAAATACACCGGAAGCAGAGAAGAGGTCTGGACGCTTCGAATTATTGACTCAATAAACCCGAGTTTTTCGCTAAACATGAGTTTTTTCAAAGGAATGCCTTCGGAGAAAAACGCGTCTTCGATCAAAAAATAACGTTGGTCGGGCTTAGATTCATCTGGGACCCAGATCGTGCCATAAAAAAGCGTATTTAGAGCAAGCTTCACTGGCGCATCCTTACTAACCGTGCTAATGCGACCAACCTTTTTCTCGCGCCCTAGCTCCATAAGAAGACAGACATCGTCTTCGCCCATAAATGTAAACCAAAGGAATGCCTTTTTTCCCGGAGGGACCGCCAAACAGATATTATAAGGGTGTAAAACTTTCTTATGTGCAATAGTTTCATAGGAAAGTTCGAGTTGTGGGAATCGGCGCATAACGTCCGCGCATTGATTCGGCGTAAGATCTTGCATTATTCGTGCTATATAATAAGACGAAGAAGCGTTTAAGTGGGTTTCGACTTTAACATATTTACTTTATCACGCAATGCTTTACGCTGCGCCATTATTTTTTCACCATCTCCGTTAGGAAACGCCTTTTCGCACTCCCTATTCGTTATCAGTTGATCAATAGTTATTTCTCCAGATAACACTCTTTGTGCACAGGACTCGCATGGTAGGAATCCCGTATCATTGTCTTGGATATACTGGACTCGCGGCATCGATCGATTATTATATCGATTCATGAAATACGCAATACAGCATTTCGGATAACCAAAATAAACGCCTTTTTCTTCTAAATTCATTATCAATTGATATTGTATTATATGCGATCAATACACGGTTCAATTTTTATAAGCCGATTTGTCGTTGAATAAAATCCGCCAAGTCCTCGTTCATAGACCGTAACTCGCGATCCGATAAATCCGTTTTTTCCTTGTCTTTCGTTTCGAGTTGCTGCTTTGCCGTCTCGGCTTCGCGAATCAAAACCTGTTTTTCCTTTTCCGCGGATTCCTGTAATTCATCCATAATATTTCTATATTTTTGCACATGGAATCCCACGACGTCCTTGGTCTTCTTGGTTGTATAGGAATTTTTGAAATAAATGACTAAATTATGTATTAAAAATATTATTATTATTGATATAACTATATTTTGAATGATCCATAATAACATATTTTCGTATAATCAATTACGAGAATATGATTTTGCGATTTCTAACGACGACGGTATCGTTGCGATCGTCTCACGTTATATTTCGCGTATCGGCGATTTGAGCGTCTACCGCCCATTTGAGGGGCTGGTGGTTTTTGTTCTCCAGGTGCAATAGGGTTTTGTTCGGAAACGGCTCCATTCTGGGGAATAGGATTACCTTCTCCGTCTACCGCGGGACCTTGATCTACAGGAATGTTTCCTTCTTGTGTAACTCCAGGTTGAACTTGCTCCTGAGCAAATGGAGATGATGAAGCACCTTCTTCACTTCTCGGCTGCTCACCGGGGGGCTGCATTTCACCTTCGCCAGTTGGTTGACCGGGAGGCTGCATTTCATCCATTGGTTGATTGGGAGGCTGCATTTCACCTTGACTCATTGGTTGATTGGGAGGCTGCATTTCACCTTCACTCATTGGTTGATTGGGAGGCTGCATTTCTTCTTCGCCTCTCGGTTCACTAGTAGACTCGGGTTCTTCGCCCATTGGTTCACTAGGAGACTCGGTTTCTTGTTCGGAAGGCTCCATTTCTTCTTCAAAAGACGGGCTTGATGACTCCATCTCTTCGGGTTCCTCGCGCGATTCCATAGGCGTCGACGCAGCTTGAGTAAACATTTGACCTAATTTCTCAAAGATGTTTTTAGTAACTTTATCAGAAACGTCGTCTGCTAGTCCGTCGGATACGTTGTCCATGAAATTTTTTACGTTATCTCCTAAATTAGAACCTCCTAAATTTCCACCACGCTTAGTGCGTCTGCCATGATTCGATCTTCTTTTATAAGTTCTATATCTTCCCATCTTGTATATATATTACGAAGATTTTTACGTCAATAAAATGCCATAAAATATACTAAATCTATTTGAAAAACTATTTAAAAAATCCCGCCCAGATATTTTATCTAAAGATATGCCAGTTTTGTTGTTAGTAGAAAAATCCGGAATTATAAAGGAGATTTCAGTAAATCAATTTAATGAATCCGAACTCTATAAAAAGGCTGGTTTCAAAACCGCTGATGGATTTAGATGCCATAATACGTGGAATGTGGAAATAGAGTTGGAAAAGTTTTCCGTCTCCATATACGGTAAAATCGACGGAAAGGCGAATACGGAAAATAAATATGATTTCCCCCCTCCAGTAGATAATAGCCTGTTTTTTGGATCGTGTATATTAGTAAATCGCGACGAAGAGGGAGACGTATCTGACCTAACTGAGGATATTTGGGATAAGGTATATGAATATTTGTTTGGAGGATTTGAAGATTTGGGTGAAGAAGATTCTGAATTATCAGACGAAGACTCTGAATATGAGTCCGCACCAAAGACCAAAAATGGTTACGTAAAGGACGGGTTCATAGTAGATGATGATGCGGACGACGAAGATGAGGATGAAGATGACGACGAAGATGAGGATGAAGATGACGAACCTGTTGTTATTACCAAAAAGTCATCGAGCAAGAAATCGTTATCGAAAAAACCGTCTATTCCGGAAAATATTTTTGCAATAAAGGAATCGCCTAGTGATGGATATTTGGACTGTGGAACTGAATTATCGGAGGAGGAATATTTTGCATAACTTTGAATATTAAGAAATAAAAAGAAATAAAATATATATAAAAACATTACCGTTTTATATATATAACCATGTCGTCTAAATTACCTCTAATTACTGAAATTAGTAGCATCAATGCATTCCAAGAATTGTTATCGAAAAACCCCGGACTTATTATCATCAAGTTCGGCGCCGGATGGTGCGGACCGTGTAAAAAGATCGAACCGCTTATCGATAAATGGTTTGAATATTTGCCTGGAATGGTTCAGTGCTGCAAAATCGACGTGGACGAATCCATTGAGCTGTATGGATTTTTGAAATCGAAACGTCGTATTAATGGAATTCCTGCGGTCATGTGTTATTACCAAGGAAACCTAAATTATATTCCAAATGATATGATAGCAGGTGCGGACGTTGATCAAAACAATGCGTTTTTTCAGAGATGTCTACATCGGTTAGATCTTATTAAAGCCGCTGCAGAAAATATATCTCAACAGTCAAACCAAGAGCAAGCGCCCATTGCTCAACCTTAGAATAAATATTATATCACTGTATAATATATAATGCGTTTTATAAATCGCAAATCTTTAGTGAAATACGGAGCGATTCTATTAATCGTGATTATTGCGATATATTTTGGTTATAAACTATTCGGGAAAAAGGAGGGTCTTATGAACCCCGATATTCCTTCATCTGGAAACGCATTAGTATATGTATTTATGCAGGGTTGCACGTTTTGTGACAAACAAAATCCCGTATTTGATACATTATCAAAAACAACCCAAGATGTTAAATTCATAAAATTTGAAGGAAAAGACAAACCGGACTTTACGAAACAGCATAATATTAACGGATTTCCCGCTTTATTATTTTTCAAAAATGGTAAAAAGGTGGACTCGCATTCCGGATTCCTAGACGACGCTGCATTAAAAGCCAAATTAGCTAAGGTATTCGCGTAATTTATTACAATATGGATTTTGTAATAAACATGACCTATTAAAATTTGCCATTAATATTCAAAGCATAAGGATTACCCTTCAATGCATTCAATAAATCCGGTGAAACGCGATCGGTTTGCATACCTGAATACAAGGATTGTTTTCCTTGGAGCCGACCCATAGTATCCATAGATGGAGGTGGTGCAGGCATCGAAGGATTCACTGCGCGATTATTTTGTAAATAAGCATCTTTAGGTTTGGCAGTGACATTAACATTACCATTCATCAAAGACATATTTCCGGGAACCAGACGCCCGTCAATAGTCGACGCCTTGATATCGTTATTGCGCTGGCGATATTCCGCATCATACGCGCGAGTTTGACGTGCGTTCGGTCCAGCGCTCGAGTTTCCTGCATAATAGAAATCGGATTGATTCATGCGCTCATTGACAATAGGCTGTTGTTCAGTTACCGCGTAAGCTCCACCGTTTTGATTAGCATTAACGTTCATATGAAACTTGGAATTCTCCGTAGTTTCGCGAATAGTAACACCAGGTCGGTCCGCGGGATTGAATAAATACGACGAAGTGACTTTCGTTCCAGGATTTTGATAAGGACGTAAGTTACCAATCGCGTTTTGTTTACGCGAAGGTCGCACTATATCCAAGAGAGGTGCAACTACACTTCCGATCGCGCTTCCAAACGCTCCGAAATAATCAGTCTGTGAATTGGACGAGCGATTATTAGCATACGCGCGATTCGATTTGATTCCATAGTCCGCCGCCATAGCGCCTCCGTGACCTACCGATGATGCATTTGAAAGAGGAAATGACGGTAAATCATTATGTTTCGAAGGCATGTATTCGCCATCCACGTAAGCATTTGGGTTCGACGAACCGGCAATACCCGCATAATCAATCGACGTATCATTACGGTTCGTCGCGCGATCAATGGGCATGGCTTGTAGGGTCTGACCTTTCTCCAAACCTGTGGTGGTCATTAAACGATCTTGTCCCATTTCAAACGCACGCTCAGGGCGATGTTTCTCCATTTGACCGATCGAACCCAGGCTTTTAATATAGCTAGTGGCAGGACCTTCGTAACCCAAAGTTACATTACCTCCGGATTTGGCGTGATTTGCTGTGCGTAATTCATCTACCGTCTTGGGCATCCACGTTTCGCGCGCCAACATACCGGAGTTGAATCCAGCG
>Ga0209443_1001963_pt1 | contig 12461 bp, 8 predicted proteins | sample LauGreBMM110DCMD_2_FD_187571 | JGI IMG/M metagenome (GOLD analysis project Ga0209443, IMG submission 187571) | Freshwater lake microbial communities from Lake Michigan, USA - Su13.BD.MM110.DCMD (SPAdes) (version 2) | ecosystem: Environmental > Aquatic > Freshwater > Lake | place: Lake Michigan... | reverse complement strand
AAGGTATCTGATGGTGTTATTTTAATTTATTCTCAATACATTGATAGTGGGTTAATACCTATGGCACTAGCATTAGAAGAAATGGGATTTACAAGATATGGACAAGGTGTTAAACCATTATTTAAAAATAAACCTAGTGAAGTTGTAGATGTAGTAACAATGAAACCACCCGCAGATAAGAAAAAGTTTATGCCTGCTCGTTATGCCATGATTACAGGTGAAACAAGATTGTCTCCAAATAATGATTTTGAAGTAAAAGGTCTAACTGGCGAAGATAACAAAGATGGTCATAAGATTAAAGTTGTTTTAATTTCAAAAGCCGGTTCAGAAGGTATTGATTTAAAATTTATTCGCCAAGTTCACATTTTAGAACCATGGTATAACATGAATCGTATTGAGCAAATTATTGGTCGCGCTGTACGTAATTTCTCTCATAAGGATTTACCATTTGAAAAAAGAAATGTTGAAATTTTTATGTACGGAACAATTCTTGGTGATAATAAAGAAGAAGCTGCTGATTTATATGTATATCGGGTCGCTGAATATAAAGCTATTCAAATTGGAAAAGTTACCAGAGTTTTAAAGGAAACAGCAGTTGATTGTATTATAAATCATGACCAAACAAATTTTACTCAAGACAACTTTAGTAATCAATTAAAAGCACCAATAATCCAAATACTATCAAACGGGAAGGAATTAAATAATTTTAAAATAGGAGACGCCCCATTTTCTCCAGCATGTGATTATATGGCTGAATGTAATTATGATTGTAGACCAGATAAAGAGATAGAACTTAAAGATTTAAATAAGGATACGTATAATGAAAATTTTATTGTTGTAAATTCTGAAAAAATATTACAGCGCATCAGAATGCTTATGAAAGAAGGTTATTTTTATAAAAAAGATGTATTAATTCGTTCTATTAGAACACCAAAAGAATACCCGTATGTTCAGATTTATTCAGCATTAACTCAATTAGTTGAAGACGAAAATGAATTCATTACAGATAAATATGGTAGAAATGGAAGATTGATTAATATTGGCGATTACTACTTATTTCAACCAGTTGAATTGAGAGACAAAAATGCTTCAATATTTGATAGATCTACACCTATTGATTATAAGCATGAAATGATTAACTTTGAGATTAAACAAAATATAGTAAAACCAGTTATCGATAAGAGAAATGTTAATAAATTTATAATAGAAGAAGAAGAAGTTTCTTTTCCTGAAGGAAATAGGTTAATTGATGAAATGAAAGTTAATTTCGATATCAGTAGAGAATTTACTAAACAATCAAAAGTACAAAGAGGTGACGATAACTGGTACAAACATTGTGGTATTGTTATGAAAAAAATGTCAAAAGAGTATCCAGATTCAAAAGAATATATAATTAGTTATCTTGTTGCTCACATGATGGAGCTTCTTTTATTCGAAGAAAAGTTGGACGTTATGAATTACTTATACTCATTAGAAACTATAAATAGAAGTACATTTGAATGGTTTGCTAAAGAGTACTTTGAAGAAAATATTATTAAAACTAAAAATTTTACAGCATTTATAATGTATAAGTTAAATAAAAGAATGATAATGATATTAAATAAAAGTAACAAATGGGTTGAAGCTGAACCAGAAGACCAGAGAGAAATTGCGTCATCAAAAGAAACAAAAGAGTTTTTGACAATGAAAATAGAAGATTATAATAGAATTGTAGGTTTTATTGGATATGAAAAAAGTAATCGTTATCTTGTATTTAAAACTAAAGATATGTTATCCAAACGTGATACCGGTGCTAGATGCGATGAATCTGGTAAAGTAAAAACACTACAAAAAATAAATGAAATTCTTGGCGAAAATAAATACACAAATGAAAACACAAAAGCAGAAAAAGATAGCGACGGAAATGTTATTAGAGAAGCAGTTGGTCATGTTGAACTATGTGTGCTTCAAGAATTTCTCTTAAGATATTTTAACACTATTAAGAGAGAAGATAAGAAGTGGTTTATTTCTCCTGAAATGGCAATATGGCATAAATTATATACTATTTTTGCCTAAATTAAATCAATTAATTTAATTATATTTTAATAAATAAAATTGAAAGAAAATATAATTAAAAGATAATATGTATATAATATAATAATGGAATCCGTAGCTAAACAGACACAACAAAAAAAACGCAGAGAAACTAGAATTCAATCAGTTTACTCTAGATGTTTGATTACTAGAAAAAGTATTTTACCTATAACTTCAATTGGTAAAAATCTACAAGAAGTTATTGAAGAAAATATTAAAGCTAATTTTGAAGGGAAATGTGTTGTAGAGGGTTATATTAAACCTAATTCCTCTAAAATTGTTACATATTCTAGCGGCATTATTCAAAGAGGAAATAGTATTTCATTTGAAGTAGTATTTGAATGCGATGTTTGTTTCCCAGTTGAGGGTATGCTAATATCATGTGTTGCTAAAAATATCACTAAAGCTGGTATTAGAGCTGAAAGCGCATTTGATGTCCCATCTCCTGTCGTTGTATTTGTAGCAAAAGATCATCATTTTAATGTTCCACATTTTGCTGAAATTCAAGAAGGAGATAAAATTAACGTTAGAGTTATTGGACAGCGTTTTGAACTTAATGATAAATATATCTCAATTATTGGCGAGCTTATTAAGGAAAAGGATTTCACTCAACAAAAACCAAAAATAACAGCAAAACCTAAACTAGTTTTTGAAGATTAAATTAAAAAAAATATATTAATTCTCTATTAATAAAGAGCTATAGCTTGGAACATATAAATTTTCCTCATTTTTTTTATAAATTTCTACTCTATGTGTTTTTTCTTTTAAAAATTTAATTGCTTTGATTCTATCAAAAGTAATTTTTAAATCAATTAAACAACTTTCTGTTGGTATACAAAGATATAAATATTTGTCTCCGTATTGAGGTTCTTCTTTATTGATTAAAGAAGAAAGATTTCGTTCAATACCATCTTCCATTTATTAAATATTTATACGTCTATTTATTTAAATATAAATTATATTAAAAACATAATAATATATTAATAAAATGGAGGCCATTCTATCTACTAATGATGTAAATAATTTTTCTGTAAGTGAATTAAATTATATTCGAGAGACAATTGAAAATATGAACAAATTTAACCAAGTTGAAGTACTTAGATTAATTTCAAAGCACAATGAAGCTATTTTAAATGAAAATAAATATGGAATTCACATTAATCTATCTGAACTTCCAGCAGATATAATTAATGAACTCAATGTGTATATTAAGTATGTTAGCACGCAAGAGCAAACCTTAAATAGTATTGAAAAACAAAAAGAAGATTATAGAAATACATATTTTACAAAAGATATTAAAGATAATAGCAAAATACTAAGTAAGTAAGCAAGTATGAATAATAATTCCACCCAATATAATGATGTACTAAATGATTTACAAGATTATATGTTATATGAAGATAATATGATTAATTCTTTAAGAATGAAAATTGTATCTACTCCTAAGGATATTAGAACTGTAAAACCGACTAATACAAATGCAGTTATAAGACAACAGCTATTTATTCCGAATCAACAAGACTCGCTATTTTGGTGTTTTTATATAATTAAAAATGGTGATGGTAAATATGAAACCCTCAATAATAAAAATACTCTAATAGCAAAACAAATGAAAATAGAGTTGGTTGATTCAATTAGAAAAAATAAAGATATTGTTAAAATGTATAAATTTGATACTATATCTAATCTTGAAAGCAATTTAGCAAATGACAATAACTTAAATGTTAACACATTTTTAACATTATGTGCTATTGAAAATATAAACATAATTTTTCTAAGAAAAAATACATATTATGAAATGTTAATGAATGATTCTGATAAAATTTATATAGTACATGAAATACAATCTCAATCAAAATATAATAATAAATATGGTTATGAAATGGGAAGTAATGAATCAATAAGTAACATTAGGAACACATTTTTTAAACTAGAGGCAATTCACAAGCCAATTAAAGCAATATCCGCTTATAGATTGGATGAATTAATTAATATCTGTAATAAATTAGTTATTAACATTAATAATAATATAACATCTAAACAAAAATCGAAGAAAGAATTATATGAATCAATTATTCAATATTTTTAAATTAAAAAAAAAATGAACAACAATTTAAAAAATATGTTTTAATATATATATAACAATGAGTTCTATCGATAAATCAATCGCTTCAATTTTAGAGGGGGACATCGAATCAATGGATTATGGTGTTCCTGAATTTAACAAGTTATTTAAAAGTCTCGATAGTAAAACAAAGAAAAAACTTATCAAGGATTTTCCTCCTGATAAACCCGATAATAAAGATATTCATATTGGCATTTTAAAGAATATTAATGATCCTGCACTTCAAGAAGTGTGGGATGGATTATCAGAAGAAGAAAAAGAACAACTTGATGAAAAGAATATTCGTGATAAATATTTGTTTTTAAGAGGAATGCCAAAGAAAAATAAAAAACCTCTACGTCTAGTTCTACCTAAACGTTCTTCTTCTTCCGAAAAAATATCTACTTCAGATTCACCTCAAGATACTACAACTGGTTCTAAAATAGCTATTATAATTCCTTTTCGTGATACTGAAAAAGAGAAAAAGCGCACCAAACAATTAAATCAATTGGTTGAATATTTTGCTACTTATCTAAAGGGTGACGAATATAAAATTTTCGTAGTTGAACAAACCGACGATGCTCGCAAATTTAATCGAGGTCAACTTTTAAATATTGGGTTTGAATATGCTGTAAAGGAAGGATATAATAACTTCATTTTCCATGATGTAGATCTATTGCCTTCTCAGGAATTGAAACAATATTATGAAAATATTCCGCAAGATAAACCAGTTCATATCGCAGCTGTTTGGGATAGATATGGAGGCAATCCTAAATATTTTGGTGGTATTGTAGCATTTAACAAAAAAATGTTTGAGCGTATAAACGGATATCCTAATGATTTCTGGGGCTGGGGTGGAGAAGATGATGAATTATTTAAAAGAACTAAAAAGTTTTACGATATCTTAAAGGTTAAAAAGGGTTCTATTCGTGATTTAGAAGAGTTATCACTTGAGCAAAAGTTAGATTATTTAAGGGATAATGATCTTAAATTTATGAAAAAACTTGAAGCTCTCGAAAAACACGAAGCTACATGGAAAAACAACGGCATAAATTCCTTAAACTATAAAGAAATTAATGTTGATTCTTGTGGAGAAAAATGTGAAAAAATAGTGGTAGAGTTAAATAATGTTGGAAATGTAGTTATCAGTGAAGAAAAAGAAGAATTGTTTTCAAATGTACCAAAGGAAATATTACAAGATGATGAAGAACATGAGATGTCTAAAAAATCCAGTCAAAAACCACAGCAAGAACGTTTCAACGATTTGGTTAAAATATTTTATAGCACAAATCCATTTTATAAAAGTCAGATAAATCATGAATTAGAAGTTAAGTTTGGAACCAAAGGAATTAAACAATTAACTCGAAATGATTATGATAATGTTATTCGAAAATTAAAGTCGTCCGAGTTCAATATTATTGGAGATAGTTCAGGAGTTTATAATTTGCGAGTGAACTGCGAGTTTTTAGATAGTGTTACAGGAAGATTTAAATTATCTGACGTTAGAACTGAAATTAAAGGATTACACAATATACAAAGCTACTGTGGAACCAATGATATAAAATCATTGTATAAAGAATCTCCTACTGCTATTGATTTTATTCATAAAAAACCTGGAAATATTAATAAAGAAAGAATATATCCTGTAGATTTTGATGAATTTAACTTTAGAATCGCATACCAATTAGAAGAAAATATTAAAACAGGTGTTAAAAACTTTATTTTAGATAGTTGGAAAAAATCTAAAAAAGAATTCCGTTTTATGAATCGTGTTTCGTTTTCTCACCCCGAATATCCATTTATCGTTGATTTAAGTATAGTTAAATATGCGAATAGATCACCCGATAAATTTGGACGTGAAAATCGTGGACAAATGATTAGGGTTTATACACTAGATGAATCAAATGTGTTAAATAATCAAGAAATTTATGAAATTGAAATTGAAATTGACAATCATAGAATTGGACCTAGTACAAGATATAACACTCCTGAATCTATTGTTGACGCTTTAAGAAAGGTAATTAAAATTGTTCTAAGTGGTCTTCAAGGAACTAATTTTCCAATTTCATATCCAGAACAAAAATCAGTTATTGAGTCATATATGAGATTAATTTGGAAGGATGAACACGACTCAAGCAAATTTGTATCAAGTAAAAATTTTATTGGACCTAATTCAATTACATTACAAATTTTAAATATAGCACAAATTGATGAAAATTGTAACGAACCAAATATTAGAAAGGATTTTGTTGTAACAGAAAAAGCCGACGGAGAACGTCATTTAATGTATATCTCGAATGAAGGTAAAATATATCTTATTAACACAAACATGGATGTTATATTTACTGGAGCTAAAACACATAATAAAGAATGTTTTAATTCATTGCTAGATGGCGAATTAATCTCGCACGATAAAAAAAAAAAATTTATTAACTTATACGCAGCATTTGATATTTATTATGTTAAAAAAGAAGACGTCAGAGCATATACATTTATGTTATTAGAAAAAGAAGAAGACCCATTCAAATCACGATATCAAATTTTAAAATATTTTGATAAAAATCTAAATGCCGTATCTATTTTAGAAACTGGCAAAGTAGAAGAAACTGGTAAATCATTTAAGGACAAATCAAATGCTATTAAGCATATACAGAAATTCATATCACCTATGAGATTTACTACAAAGGAATTCTTTCCTAATAGTAGTAAACAAACAATATTTGAAGGTTGTGATACTATTTTGAAAAAGGTTAAAGAAGATAGATTTGAATATGAAACAGATGGATTAATCTTTACACAAGCATTTTATGGAGTTGGCGCCAATGAAATTGGGAAGGCAGGACCAAAAACTAAAATTACTTGGGAAAATTCATTCAAATGGAAGCCGCCACAATATAACACAATTGATTTCTTAGTAACAACCATAAAAGGACGAAATGGTGACGACTTGATTAAATCATATTATGAAGATGGTCAAAATAATTTATCTGTTGTTCAATATAATGAATTCAAAACACTCGAATTAAGATGCGGATTTAAGGAGAGCAAAGATGGTTTCATTAATCCTTGTCAAGATATTATTGATGATAAGCTTCCAGAGTTTAGCAATCGTTATGAAGACAGACAGGATAATGATTATGTTCCTATGAGATTTTATCCGACCGAGCCTTATGATCCAAATGCTGGTTTATGTAATATTATGCTCAGAATGGATGGCTCTGGAGGGAAGAAAATGTTTTCAGAAGATGATGAAGTATTTGAGGATAATACAATTGTCGAATTTAGGTACGATTTGTCAAAGGAAGAAGGTTGGAGATGGATTCCTTTGAGAGTTCGATATGATAAAACAGCTAAAATGAGACGCGGTGAAAAGGAATATGGTAACGCTTATAAAGTTTGTAATGAAAATTGGAAATCAATTCATCCAGCCGGGAGAATAGAAGAAGATATGTTACGTACAGGATTAAACATTCCAAGTGTTAGCATTAGTGAAGATAAATATTATAACACACCTGCTGGAAAATTTAAAACTGAAGGCATGAAACATTTTCATAATTTATATGTTAAGAAGAGGCTTATTACTGGCGTATCAAAACAAGGTGATACGTTAGTCGATTTTGCTTGTGGTAAAGCTGGCGACTTACCTAAATGGATTAGTTCTAAATTATCATTTGTATTTGGCATCGATATTTCAAAAGATAACTTAGAAAATCGCCTAGATGGAGCATGCGCAAGATTTTTGAAAATGAAAAAGTCGAATAAAAATATTCCATATGCTTTGTTTGTTAATGGAAATAGTGCGTTTAATATTAAAAATGGTAGTGGTTTGTTAAATGAAAAGGCAAAACAAATTACATCTGCGGTATTTGGTAATGGACCCAAAGAGGCTGATAAAATCGGCAAAGGTGTATCTAGACAATATGGCAAAGGTGCTGACGGATTTAATATATCATCATGCCAATTCGCAATCCACTATTTCTTTGAAAATCCTGATAACTTAAAAGGATTTATGAAAAATGTTGCTGAATGTACGAAACAAAATGGATACTTTATTGGTACATGTTATGATGGTAAGCTTGTATTTAATGAACTTAAGAAGGTTAAAACAGGCGAATCAATTAAAATTGTTGAAGAAGGAAAGAAAATTTGGGAAATAACTAAAGATTACGGTGCTGACTCATTTGAGGATAATTCAAGTTCAATTGGTTATAAAATTAGTGTGTTTCAAGAATCAATTAATCAAGTTATATCAGAATATTTAGTTAATTTTGATTATTTAAATCGCATCATGAGTGCTTATGGATTTGAAGTAATTAGTCGTGAAGAAGCTAAAGAGTTCGGTCTTCCAGAAGGTTCTGGTTTATTTAGTGAATTATTTATTAATATGTTAGACGAAATATCTAAAAATAAGTTTAAGGCTAAGGACTATGATCAAGCTCCTAACATGACAAGTATTGAAAAGAAAATTTCGTTCTTGAATAGATACTTTGTTTATAAAAAGGTAAGAACTGTAAATACAGAATCAATTGAACTTGAACTCGGCGAATATAATGAAACTGAAGCAATTAGAGATGCTGTCGAAACTAAACATGCGCAATTAGTTGCTAAAGAGGAAGTCATTAAATCTAAACCTAAGGTTAGAAAATTAAGTAAAAAATTATTGCTTGTAGCTGCTACAGAGGCTGTAGATGAACCAAAATCTGTTTTAGAAAAAGAAAAGGTAACAAAAAAAGCAAAGGAAGCAAACCCCAAAACTTCTAAAAAATTATTAATTATAGAAAGTGATGATGAAGATGAATAATCTATAATAACAGATAATAGACTTAAATAAAAAATATAATATATAATAATAAACCAATGAGTTATTATATATTACCGAAAAATAATACTATTATAAATGTTAATCCTACTGATAGTTGTAGCGAGTTATTAAACCCATATATATCACACAGTCTTTATCACTATTATAATGAAACTAGAAATGAAATTGAGAAAGTTTGTTCAAGTGAAAACGAATCAAATAATTGCTTTGATGAATTAATAAAAATTGTAAATCCATATGAGTATATTTTTTCTAAGGTACCTGGATCTAAATTTTCAGTTAGTAAATTAAAACCAAAATCTAATATGTTTTATGATTTTTTAGAAGTTTCAACAACTGTTAATATTTTTGAATCTTTTAAGAATCAAGTTGTTAAAACCTTACATTTTACACCAAATTATAATGACACGATAGAATGTTTTGAAATGTTGCGAGAAAATTTTAATGATGAAATTATTTATTATGATGAAATAAATGAAGATAATATGAAGAAAATTGAAGATAAAAAATTTGATTTTTTATTTGTTGAAGCTAACTCAAATAATTTCAAAAAATATGTAATAAATTTAATTGAATGTTTAATGCTTATTTTTAGAAATCAAGAATGCGGCGGTTCTTGTGTAATTAAATTAAATCACATTTTTCATAAACCCGTTGTCGATATTTTATACATTTTATCATCGTTATATGAAAAAGTTTATGTTTTAAAACCTAATACAAGTAACATAACTTCGTTTGATAAATATATTGTTTGTAAAAATTTTCAAAAGAATGAAAGCAAGCATTTGTACTACAAATGTAGCTATTATAGGTTAATTGTATTTCTAAAAAAATTGGAAAATAAAAATATTGGTTCTATTTTAGATTTTGATATTCCAAATTTTTTTCTAATGAAAATGGATGATATGAATATCATAATTGGTCAACAACAACTGGAATCCTTAGACATGGTAATAAATATTCTAAAAAATAAAAATAAGGAAGATAAAATAGAAACAATTAAAAAATCAAATATACAAAAATCTGTTACTTGGTGTGAAAAATATAAAATACCATGTAATAGATTTTCAGAAAAAATAAATATTTTTTTGCCAATAAATAAAGATGTCAAAGAAGGTATTGAATTTATAGATATTTGAAAGTTATTATAATATGTTAAATAATATGTTATAATAATTAAACGTGTGTTGTATTATATGTGTTTGGTGATTGAGAATAATGATTTGAACTAAATACTGTTCCAGGAAAGTAACGATAAGGACTTGGTTGTGAAGCAGGGTTTTGATACTGAGGTAATTTCCTATAATGACAAAACTTTTTATTTTGAAAAGTACCAGATTGAGAGAAGTTAAGAGGCCATGGAGTATTACATCCTGGAGCCTTATTCTTTTTAAGGTTAATTAAATTTGGATCAACACCAGCATATAGTTGGTTAGCACTAACCAAATTTCCTGTGTTACTATAATTATTTATTGAAGCAGCATTTGTTGATATAGTGTCAACATTAAGTTTAAGATTTCTAGTTGAACTAGAAACTGCCCCCTGTTTAGCATATTGGTAGTTATTTGGTTTATAAACAGTTAATTGACAACCAGCTGGATTTGATGGCCCAGAAAGAGGCATTCCCCAATAAGGATTACGAATAAAATCATTAAATACTTGAATAGCTGGCGTCTTTTGATTTGCGGGTAACCCATTTAACCAATTATAAAATCCTTCAATTGAATTAATTCCAGTGGCATTAAAATTAGTAACGTCAGACTGCGTTAAAATTCCAGCATTTACCATTATTGAAAGCATTTGTCCAATGAGCGCAACTTGAGTCGCATCATATATTTGAGAGTTAGGTTGACAGTTAGCAAAATATAAGTTAGTGTCCAAAAATGAAGCTGTTTGGGTTGTTGGGCTTCCAGCATTAAATGCAGCACTCGCTCCAGTTTGTAAAGCATAGTAAGGATTGTTATCACCATAAGGCCCCGCTGTATTTGTTCTATATGATAAGAAATTGAAAGCCTTTTGGTCATAAGTTTTACATCTATTTTGAAGATATTGCTTGGTAGATGTATAATAATTCTTTTTTAAATTTGTACTAGCATAAATAGCTCTTCGTTTTGCCTTATATTCCTCATTACAACAAAAAGCATTTGCTGAAATATTTGTTGAAACTGGTTCAGGATTTTGTGTTAAATAAGTCTTATTAGGATAATAATCGGCAACAATACCAACACCTTCACATGTTTTACAATCAGCATTCAGTTGAGTAACACCATCTACTTCTCCAGGAGGATTTTGTTTAACTATAAAAGCACCTGGTTTATCCTGTAAATCATTTAACAAACCAGAACCGCCAAATCCGCCCCCGAGAGAAGTTCCTTTACTTGATTTAACAAATCTATTCATATTATAATTAATTAAAGCCGCTTCATCAATCGTTAATGTTCTATCACTGTATGGACTGTTTACATACAAATCATTAATATTTGTTACAGGTTGAACAGGAATAACTCTACCCTTTCTAAAATGTTTAATTGGTCTAGGAAGACCAAACCCAGTTTGAAATACGTTTCCTGGATCATTGTTTGTTAAAGGTCTTATGTGACCTGAAGCCGAACCTACTGGATTACTGTTAATACCAGTTCCTTTCCATGTAACATATTGTTTATTGTAAGTAGTACTTTTATGATTATATCCTGAAGCAGGCATAGAATTCATTCCTAATGGTCTATTTGCTGATGACATTTATATTATTATCGAAGAAAATAAAAACTAATATAATATTATATTAATGTTAACATTAGTAAATATATTAATTGTATTTTTTATTGTGTTGATTTGTTTTCAAATAATTTTAGCAAATCATCTTGTAGAAGGACTTGAAACAGGTGAATCATATCAATCATACGATACTAATAATCCAGCAAATGCTTTAATTTTAGCTCAACAAAATGCCGGTAATATTGAATACTTAAAAGGTAGAATACAAGATGTTCAAGGTATCAACAAACAAGTACAAGATTTAAGCGGAAATGTTGTAGCATTACAAGAACAGGTTAGTGGATTAGTTACAGCTCAACAACAATATGCTACACAAATGACGGGTGGTGTTGCGCCAGATATTAGTGGCGCTACTGAGCCAGAAGATGAAGAGCCTACAGACACTAGTACTTAAGTAACAGAATAGTATTTAATTTTAATTTAAAATAAATATATTTATATATTTTAAGTATAATGTCTAATTTATTTCAAGAAGTATTAACTGATGCAAGGGGAGTTGAAGAAAGATTGCTTGGACCTACATACCCTTATTATAAAAATATTAAAACACCTAGTGAAATTGGTATGAGTGATAAAGGAACACTTCAGCAAATGGGAAAAGATATTGATGGATTAATACAATATGTTGAATTATTGGTTACTGGAAACAGTAGAGCATCAACAACTGGCGGTCCTTTAGGCAACAAA
>Ga0209443_1001961_pt1 | contig 12473 bp, 10 predicted proteins | sample LauGreBMM110DCMD_2_FD_187571 | JGI IMG/M metagenome (GOLD analysis project Ga0209443, IMG submission 187571) | Freshwater lake microbial communities from Lake Michigan, USA - Su13.BD.MM110.DCMD (SPAdes) (version 2) | ecosystem: Environmental > Aquatic > Freshwater > Lake | place: Lake Michigan... | reverse complement strand
ATATCGGGCGTTATGCACACGCTTGATGTGCGGATCGACAGCCGGATCAAAGCGCAGAACCTTGGTTTGATGCGATCAATGGAGCGCTCCACGCAACTCCAGTTCCGCCTTCAAACATTGGTTGAAGGGCTGTCGGTCATTGCCGCTGCATATTATCTGGTAGGGTTGATCGCCTATATGACAAAGGGCATTGCGGCTATCGACACGGACCACTCAACCGACATAATCATGGGTGCGGTAACTTTGCCGGTCATGTTGTTGATATATCTGTTTGTAAGCCGTCTCCGCCACAAAGTGCTAAAGGAGACTGGCGCGGAAAATACGCATGTTGAGTAGGGTTGATCTGGGCGTGCGTATTTTGCAAACGGAAGTGATGCGGCCGCAGGAAATGCAATACACCACCGCCGAACTATATTTTGAACTGAGAATTTGGAGGAAAAAATGCTGAAGGCAAAAGCAATAGCTTTGGTGGTGATATGCTCTGCAATAGTTGCCGCTTGCTCCGATGGTTCGGTAAGTCAGCCTGACGAGGTCGCCGTGGTTGAGAAGCCGGCAGCGTTAGCTGCATCAGATGTCACGACACTTGATGGCACGATGTTACAAAATTTCGTTGGCAATGCTGCGAATGGAAAGGCCGTTTTTGCGCAGTGCAGCGCGTGCCATGCAACGGATGCGGGAGTGAACAAAATTGGCCCATCCTTAAACGGTATAATTGGCCGCATGGCCGGAACAGTTCCGGGATTCTCGTATTCGTCCGCTAATGCAAATAGCGGCTTTGTTTGGACGAAAGAAAAGCTATTCCAGCACCTCGAAAAACCGCAGCGTGTGATGCCCGGAACAAAGATGATGTACGCCGGCTTGCCGGATGCACAAAAGCGCGCAGACGTTATCGCCTACCTTGAGGCGCCAAACTGACCTAAAGCGTTCCGTGCGGTATTCCTGAAAGTACGATTGCTACAGCAGCCAACATATTGGCATGCGTGCTGTTCATGCCGCCCCAAAAGCGATCAATAATAATCAGCAGCAGTGCAGCTGCCGGCAACGCAAACAGGCGCAACATTTTTGGAAATGTTGCGCCTGTAGAATGCGGGTATAAAGTTGTAGTCATATAGGAGTGTACGCCGCCGAAGGGGCGCACGTCCAGTGCTTAACTTAGGCCTTGTCACCATATTCGGCTTGCGACTTGCGTACCGCGATCATGTAGATCAGTACGCCAACGCCTGCCTTTGCGATCAAGTCAGCGATTGTGTAGCCGACTTGTACGCCCACGGTTACATCTGAACCGCTCAGGTTGGTGTAAGGGATCATGTATACGATCGGGTAGAAACCCCATGATGCGAAGGTCAACAAGCGTGCCTTCTTCACCAGTTCGCGCACATTTTCTGGTTGTTTTTCGATCGAAGCACCCAGACCAGCAAACAATTGCCACATGATGTAGACAAAAGGAATTGCCGACAATGTGCCCCACAAGACGCGGGTCGGAATGTCAGTTGCGATTTCACCTGGGTAGCCCAAGACGATCATGAGCGCTGCTGCTCCGCCGAGCTTGAACGACTTCGATACGGTTTCGTCTTGGCTCAAACGCATCACGAGGATAAGTTCGATGAGAAGCAATGGCACGGTCAGCAACCAATCGACATAACGATAGGCGTCGTTAAATGCATAGCCGCTTGCGGTCACGATGCCGCCTTCAACGGAATATGCACCTTCCCAGCTTTCGAAAATGCGGAAATAGTGATATGCGGCGATGGCTGTAACCAAGCCGGAAATGGTAAGCGCGGTCTTGTAGGCTGGACCCACTTGCGACCGGCCAAGCCACAAAAACAGCGTAGCCGCTGCCATGGTGGCAAATGTGAATGAAAACGCGTTATAGACCAATGAATATTGGCCAAATGTTAAATTTTCCATGTTTCTCCCCCTTTTTTGGCGACCCATTACAAATGTAACGACCCGCAACGGTAAGCTAAGGATTCGAGGTGTCAACCCATCCTATATACCGTGTTTTCACTATACTTGAGCTTGGCCAAATGCCGACCGATATTTCGACGCGCATCATATGGATGCGCGAATATTTGCGTTCCAGGCTACAGTCGCGGCGTATCACTCAAAACAGTGCGCAATATGCCCGCCGCGAACTAACCGCGATTGAGGCCCAGAACCGCCAGTTCAACCGCGATGGTCGCTTTACGCAGCGTGAAGCGCAGATGATTGAAAAACGGCTGGACCGGTTGACAAAGCGGCTTGACAAAAACTGGTGCCAAGCCCTCAATTACTGAGCTGCCTAATAAAAGGTCCGCATAGCAGTTGTAAAAAGATAAGGCCCGGCAGTCCCCCAACTGCCGGGCCTTTAGCTAGCGATCCGATGCGTCGGGATCAGTAGCTATAGTACATGTCGAACTCGACAGGGCTGGGCGTCATTTCCCAACGGGCGACGTCTTCCATCTTCAATTCGATATAGCTTTCAATCTGGTCCTTAGAGAACACGTCACCCTTCAACAGGAAGTCGTGATCTGCGGCCAGACAATCCAATGCTTCACGAAGCGAACCAGCGACAGTTGGAACCTGCGCAAGCTCTGCAGGTGGCAGGTCATAAAGGTTTTTGTCCATCGCCTCGCCGGGGTGGATCTTGTTCTGGATGCCGTCAAGGCCGGCCATAAACAAAGCGGCATAGCATAGATACGGGTTTGCCATTGCGTCGGGGAAGCGCACTTCCACGCGCTTAGCCTTGGACCCTGCGCCATAGGGAATACGGCATGAGGCCGAACGGTTACGTGCCGAATAGGCAAGCAACACAGGCGCTTCATAGCCTGGAACCAAACGCTTGTAGCTGTTCGTAGTCGGGTTTGAAAAAGCGTTGATCGCCTTGGCATGCTTGATGATGCCGCCGATGAAATACAGGCACATGTCGGAGAGACCGGCGTAACCGTCGCCAGCAAAGAGAGGTGTTTTGCCTTCCCAGATCGACAAATGGGTGTGCATGCCCGAGCCATTATCTTCCTTGATTGGCTTCGGCATAAACGTTGCGGTCTTGCCATATGCATGCGCCACCTGATGCACGACATATTTGTAGATTTGCATGCGGTCAGCGGTCTCTGTCAGCGTGCCAAAGGTCAAACCAAGCTCATGCTGAGCTGCGGCAACCTCATGATGGTGCTTGTCGCAAGGCAGACCCATTTCCAACATGGTCGAAACCATCTCGCCACGGATATCCATCGCGCTATCAACAGGTGCTACCGGGAAATAGCCGCCCTTGGCACGTGGGCGATGCCCCATGTTGCCGCCTTCATATTTCGTGCCGCTGTTGGTGGGCAGTTCGATATCGTCAATCTTGTAATAGGATGTGCTGTAGCTGTTTTCAAAACGCACATCGTCAAACATAAAGAATTCAGCTTCTGGGCCGACATAGACCGTGTCGCCAATGCCAGTTGTTTTCAGATAGGCTTCGGCGCGCTTGGCAGTCGAACGTGGGTCGCGGCTGTACAGTTCGCCAGTCGATGGTTCTACGATGTCGCAGAAAATGATCATCATCGGCGTGGCCGAGAACGGATCGATGTACACCGCTTCAAGATCTGGCTTAAGGATCATGTCGGATTCGTTGATTGCCTTCCAGCCCTCGATCGACGAACCGTCAAACATCAGGCCGTCTTCCAGCTCATCTTCACCAATGACGCCAGCGCACATCGTTAGATGCTGCCACTTGCCCTTGGGATCGGTGAAACGGACATCGACCCACTCGATTTCCTCGTCCTTAATACGCTTGACAATGTCCTTGGCTGAAGTGCCCATAGTGCGTTCCTTCTTTTGCTTGTCTTTTTTGACTGATTTGGATTTTTTAGACGGCATCGTTATCGCGTTCGCCCGTACGAATGCGCAACGCAGTCTCAACGGGGATAACGAAAATCTTGCCATCGCCGATGCGTCCGGTTTGCGCTGCGGCGGCGATTGCTTCGACCACACGGTCTGCAAGGCCGTCTTCGACAACAACCTCAAGCTTCACCTTAGGCAGGAAGTCGACCACATATTCTGCGCCGCGATACAATTCTGTATGGCCCTTCTGGCGGCCAAATCCCTTGGCTTCGGTCACTGTGATGCCCGATACGCCTACTTCATGCAGCGCCTCTTTTACCTCATCCAGTTTGAACGGCTTGATGATCGCTTCGATCTTTTTCATGACTTTCTCCTGTATGCCGCGTGAGACAGATACTCCGCGCGCGCGGGTTATGAATTGGCCTTATCAAGCATCGTGCCAGATCACGTTGCACACAAACACTGGATTTAAAGGCTATCCAAACGCTGGCATCTGCCTAAATTTTAGGCAGATGCCAGATTCATGGGCAGCAGTTTTACTTGGCCGCCTTTTTGCTGCCCCCGCCCAAAGCGGCGTCGTTTGCCTTGGCGTAATGCGCGCGGCTCACAACATAAGCGCGCATTTGCTCTGCCTCTTTCGGGGTAAGCACGGAGCTAAAGCTGACCATGCCGTTGCCCTTCAATATTCCGTCGATGACAACAGATTTCCAGACCGCGGCATCTGCAATGGTTCCAGATTTGCGCAGATCGGGCAGGACGCCGTTTCCAACCGCACCTGGGCCGTGGCAGACAAGGCAATAGCGCTGATAGTTTGATCCACCTGCTGCGATATCGGCTGGTGTGCCGAACTGCTTGGGCGGTGCCCAGACATAAGGCGGCGTTTCGGGCACGGCGGGTAGCGCAATCTTGCCACCCAGCTTAAGCACGATCAAACGGGGCAGATTGGGCACCGCGGCGCTGGTTGCACCAGCATAACCCGACACAAGCGGGAATGCGCCTCCCTTGCTGGTCAGGAACGCGACATATTGTTCGCCATCAACGGTATAGGTAGAGGCGCCTGATAGCACACCTGACTGCACATTAAGGTTTAGCAATTGCTTGCCTGTGTCTGCAGCATACGCGCGGAATTCACCCATCGCCGTGCCTTGAAATACCAAATTGCCCGCAGTGGTCATCGTGCCACCATTCCAGGATGCAGGATGATCAACAGTCCATTTCGCTTTGCCAGTTTTGGGATCGAACGCCACCAGCTTGCCCGTTGTTGCTGCTTTCACGGCCTTCACAAAATTGGTGTCATCGGGAAGGTCGGCCGTGGCCATTGCCCCGCCGACATTAAAACCAATCGGTTTGCGCTCCTGTTCATTCGGCGCAACCGGTGGGAGATACGCGCCGCCGATGTACATAGCAGGAATATAAACAAGTCCAGTGGCCGGGTTATAGCTCATCGGGTGCCAGTTATGTGCGCCCAGTGCCGACGGGTTGGCCAAAAAGAGCTTGCCGGTTTTTTCATAACGCGCTGCGGGATTTTCAATCGGCCGTCCGGTCTTCAGGTCGTAACCCGTTGCCCAGGTGATGCCGTCAATAAACGGGTTTGCCGACAACAACTTGCCATTCAAACGGTCGATCGTGAAGAAAAAGCCGTTTTTGGGCGCGTGATAGAGAACCTTCCGGTCCTTGCCGTCCCGCTTTTCGGTGGCCAATATGATGGGCTGGGTTGCCGTATAATCCCAACTTTCGGCTGGTGTTTCCTGATAATGCCAGACATATTTGCCCGTATCTGGCTTTAGCGCGACAATGGAGGACAGGAATAAATTGTCGCCTTCGCCATTTGAACGAATGCCGTGGTTCCATGGGTTGCCGTTGCCAACGCCAAGATAGAGTTGATCAAGTTCCGCATCATATACAATCGCGTCCCAAACCGTCCCGCCGCCGCCGCTTTCACGCCAGTCGCCCTTTTTGGGCTTGCTGCTCCAAGTACTGGTTGCTGCCGTTTTCAGGATGTCGTCGCTCGCGGCATTGTCGGGTTTGCCCGCAGGGTTTGGCGTCGTGTAGAAGCGCCAAGCTTGCGCGCCAGTGGCGGCATCGTACGCCGTGACATAGCCTCGTGCGCCAAATTCCGCGCCGCCGAATCCGATGACAACCTTGTCCTTCACCACGCGGGGAACGCCCGTAATCGTGCCATTGGATTTGAGATCAAGCGTCTGGACGCTCCAGTTCTGCTTTCCGGTGCTGGCATCAAGTGAAATCAGGCGGCCATCAATTGTGCCAACGAAAACACTGCCCTTCCAAAACGCAACTCCGCGATTGACCACGTCGCAGCAGGCTTTGACGCCGCGCGCTTTGTCGACTTTGGGGTCGAAGCTCCACAATGGCTTGCCGGTTTTGGCATCATAGGAAAAGACTTTCGACCATGCCGTTGATACAAACATCTTGCCGTCAACTACGACCGGTGTGGCCTCTTGCCCGCGCGCATCGGGCAGGTCGGCAAACCAAGCGATGCCCAAATCTTTTACGTTGCTGTCATTGATCTGCGTGAGCGGACTGTGCCGTTGTTCGTCATAATTGAAACCGGTCATTGCCCAGTTGGACCCGTCGCCGCCGGTTTTCAGATAACCACCATCAATCGCTGCAAACGCTGGATTATCAGACTCTAGCGTCGTTTTTTGGCAAGATCCCAATAACAATGCCGCGCCTGCAAATGCTGTTGCGACCAAAAGCTTCTTTATCATTTTTTCTCTCCCGAAGAGAGAAACTATGCCGATGCTTGGCCTGCGTCCAGTCGAAATCTAATCAACGGATTAAATTATGCTTTTAATCGCGATTTCCATTTCTGCCGCAGCCTTGTCGTAGACGCTTGCGCGCAGATGACGAACAGTTTCATGGTTAGAGCGCGCGAGTGAACCACCACCAAAAGGCGGGGCGGGATCATATTCCAATGCAAGCTGAATAGTTCGGGCTAAGGCCTCGCCCGAGATCGCCGCAATAAGCTCAAGCGCGAAATCAATGCCTGAGGTCACGCCACCTGCCGTGATCACATTACCATCACGCACGACCCGCGCTGGCTGGTGCATGGCGCCGAATAGGGGAAGAAACTGCGTGTAAGCCCAATGGCACGTTGCCTTTTTGCCTTGAAGTAAGCCAGCGGCGCCAAGGATGAACGCGCCTGTACACACGCTGGTGATGTAATCGGCACCCTTGGCTTGCTGGCGCACAAAATCGACGAGGGCTGTATCTGCAATCGCGTCACGTACGCCATGGCCGCCGGGTACGCATAAAACATCCGCTTGCAGGCATTGCCCAAATCCAGATCGCGGCAGGATTGAAAAACCGCAATCAGTCTTAACCGCTGCGCCGTCTTTGCTAACAACATGTACCTTTGCGCCGGGCAGGCGCGACAGAAACTGCACTGGCCCGGTAAAATCGAGTTGGGTGACATTGTCGAACAAGACGAAAACGATATTCATATTGCCGGGCGTTGTAGACGTTTAGATAAGCTCAATTGCGAGCGCAGTCGCTTCGCCGCCACCAATACAGAGCGAGGCAAGCCCGCGTGTCTTGCCATGGCGTTGCATTGCGGCGACCAAGGTCGTGATGATCCGGGCACCCGATGCGCCAATGGGATGACCAAGCGCAGTGGCACCGCCATGGACGTTGATCTTGTCATGCGGAATGCCAAGGTCGTGCATCGCAAACATCGCGACGCAGGCAAAGGCCTCGTTCACTTCGAATAGATCAACATCGTCAATGGTCCAGCCTGCCTTTTCGAGGCATTTGTTTATCGCACCAATAGGGGCCGTAGTGAATGCCGAAGGCTCCTGCGCATGCGCGGCGTGCGCCACGATACGAGCAATAGGGGACTGTCCGTTGGCAGCCGCCACCGACTGACGGGTCAGGACAAGCGCAGCAGCACCGTCGGAGATCGACGAACTCGTTGCCGCAGTAATCGTGCCGTCTTTGGCAAAGGCAGGCTTCAGCGTTGGAATCTTGTCGGGCATGCCCTTGCCGGGTTGCTCGTCCGTGTCGACAATGACATCGCCTTTGCGGGTGGCGACGGTCACGGCGACGATTTCTTGCTTAAACGCGCCATCGGCAATCGCGCTTTGGGCGCGGCGCAGCGATTCAATCGCATATGCGTCTTGCGCCTCGCGGGTCAGTTTATAATCGTTGGCGGTGTCCTGCGCGAACGTGCCCATAGCGCGGCCGGCTTCATATGCATCTTCAAGGCCATCAAGGAACATGTGGTCATAAGCCGTATCATGACCAATGCGCGCGCCGCCGCGATGTTTTTTCAGCAAATAGGGGGCGTTTGTCATGCTTTCCATACCGCCGGCGATGACATAATCAACGGAACCAGCGGCCAACGCTTCGCTGCCCATGATGACGGTCTGCATGCCTGAACCGCATACCTTGTTTACCGTCGTTGCCTGCACGGACTTGGGTAAGCCAGCCTTAATCGCGGCCTGACGGGCAGGGGCTTGCCCCAAGCCTGCGGGTAAGACGCAGCCCATGTAGATCCGCTCAATCATTGCGCCATCAACGCCAGAGCGCTCAACCGCAGCCTTAACAGCAGTCGCGCCAAGGTCGGTCGCTGAAACGTCAGCCAATGCTCCTTGCATCGCACCCATTGGCGTTCGGGCGTAGGACAGGATTACGACGGGATCGGCATGGCTCATGGGAGATTTCCTTTAATTCTGATTTAGCGCCCTATAGTGCGCCGCAGCATCAAAAACAAATCGGAATACGCCAGTTGCGCCGCGTCAGAACAGTGCCTTTAATTCGCGTTTCAGGATTTTGCCGTTCGCGTTGCGTGGCAAAGTATCCTGCGTAAAAATGATTTTCACCGGAACCTTAAACTTGGCCAGCCGTTCGCTGACCCAGCTGCGAAGTTCGTCCTCTGTGGCGCTGGCGCCCGGTGCCAAATGCACGACAGCAGCTGGTTCTTCACCTAATGTCTGGTGCGGAATACCCACCAAGGCAGCGTCCGTGACCGCCGGATGTTCATAGAGAATATTCTCGACTTCCGACGAATAGATATTCTCGCCGCCGCGGATAATCATGTCTTTGGCGCGGTCAACGATGAAGCAAAAACCTTCGTCGTCTACCCGCGCAAGATCGCCCGTGCGAACCCAGCCATCTACAAAAGTCTCTGCGGTGGCATCTGGCCGGTTCCAATAACCTTTAACAATTTGTGGACCGCGCGCCCATAATTCGCCGACCTCGCCGATGGGTAGTTCGGTGGCACCGTCCTCCGACATGATTTTCAGGTCTGACACGGCGACAGCAGGGCCGCAGCTGTCGGGACGGTTTAGATAATCTTCGGCAACATGTGACGTAACTGTCGCCATGGTTTCCGTCATGCCCCAGCCATTTCCCGGGAATGCGCCAAAGATTTCGTAAATCTTGCTAACCAGTTCAGGCGCCGACGGCGCGCCGCCATAGCTTATCGCGTCTATGGAGCTGAGATCATATTTTGCGCGGTCGGGATGTTCGATCAACTGCCAGGCAATGAAAGGCACGCCGCCCGTGGCATTTATCTTCTCGCGCTCGATAATCTCAAACGCCTTCACGGCATCCCATTTGTGCAAGAGTACGATTTTGTGACCCGCTTGGATCGTAGGCATCATCGATGCGGAGCAAGCCGTGACGTGGAACATCGGGATAACAAGCAATGAAGCCCGAATGCTTGGCTCAGGCAAAGCATCACCTCGACGCAGCACTGTCGCGGCGCCTGAATAGGCGCTGGAAAGGCCATTGGTGAGCAAATTGCGATGCGACCCTAATGCGCCTTTGGGTTTGCCAGTTGTGCCGCTGGTGTAAAAAATAGTGACTGCATCGTCGGGCGCAATTGCGACGTCGGGCAACGCCAGGTCAGGCAAATCGGCATAGCTTTTTGGTCCGCCAATCACGCTTTCGAGAGTTATTGCGGGTGCGGCCATCGCAGTGTCGTTTGTGCGGGCCACCAACACATGTTGAAGCGCAGGCATCTCTGCTTTGTGAGGCGCGATGCGGTCCCAGCGTTCGGCATCGCAGATTAGAACCGCCGCGCCCGAATCGGCTAAGCCGAAGGCAAGCTCTTCGCCCGTCCACCACGCGTTTAATGGCACGACAATCGCGCCTATTACCGCGCCGGCAAAAAAGGCGACGGGCCATTCGGGTAAGTTGCGCATGGCAAGCGCAACGCGGTCGCCCTTTTTGACGCCGCGGTCTTGCAGCGCTTGTGCCAGCGTCGCAACCGCACGGTGCCACGCCGCATAGGTCACGCGTTCATCGTCATAGACCACGAATTCACGTTCACCGAAAGATGTCTTGGCATGTTCGGCAAGTACCGCGAGATTGGGCAAAGCGTTCTTCCAAACGCGCGTTGGCACGCCTTCGATCTCGGCAGTTTCCATCTCGAATGGCATACCCGGCGCGCACAAAGCGGCCTTGACCTGATCGCGCGTGATCACTGGCCAACCCGCAGGTGGCGTCCATTTTTTCCCTGCCTCGATCATGTTCTCTCCAATTAATTGTCACGCTTTTCGCGTGTTCGCGACTTCGATACGCCAAAATGGTTTCAATGTGCAACGCTTCGCGCTAGCAATTCACCAACTGATTAAACGGAGAGAGAAAATGACAGCAAAAATGCAGACTGTATTAGAAAAGCAGCGCGCTGCGTTCACCGCCGCGATGCCAGAATCAATGGCGATGCGCCGCGACCGAATCGACCGCGCCATTGCGATGTTGATTGACCATGCCGAGGATTTTGCAAAGGCCGTTTCCGCAGATTTCGGTCATCGCAGCCGTGAACAAACACTGCTGACGGACATCATGCCATCGGTCAGCGCGATGAAGCATGCCAAGAAGCATTTTGAGAGCTGGGCTAAGGGTGAAAAGCGCAAACCTACCTTTCCGCTTGGCCTGCTCGGGTCAAAAGCTGAGATTGTATATCAACCAAAGGGCGTTGTCGGCGTTGTTGCGCCTTGGAACTTCCCTGTTGGTATGGTGATGGTGCCTATGGCTGGTATTCTTGCCGCTGGTAACCGGGCCATGATTAAGCCGTCGGAATTTACTGAGCGCGTATCGGCCTTGTTTGAAGAGGTCGTCCCGAAATATTTTACTGAAGAGGAAATGGCGGTTTTTACCGGCGATGCTGAAGTGGGCATGGCGTTTTCGAAATTGGCCTTTGACCATATGATCTTTACCGGCGCGACGGGCGTTGGACGGCATATCATGCGCGCAGCCGCGGATAATCTGGTGCCTGTAACGCTCGAACTTGGCGGCAAGTCGCCGACTATCGTTGGTCGTAGCGCAGACAAGAAAAAGGCAGGCGAACGAATCGCGTTGGGCAAGATGATGAACGCCGGACAGATTTGCCTCGCGCCGGATTACCTGCTGGTAGCCAGCGATCAGGAGGATGATATCATTGAAGCCGTGAAGGCTGGCGTCACCGCGCAATATCCGACATTGCTGCATAACGACGATTACACGTCGGTTGTGAATGGCCGCAATTATGAGCGGCTTCAGAGCTATCTTGATGATGCGCGGGAAAAGGGCGCGGAGTTGATTGAGGTCAATCCCGCTGGCGAAGATTTTGAATCGTCTAATGGTAACAAGATGCCAATGACCATCGTCCGCAACGTCACCGATGATATGAAGGTGATGCAGGAGGAAATCTTCGGTCCAATCCTGCCAGTGATGACCTATTCATCGATGGACGAAGCGATTGATTATGTGAACGCCCATGACAGACCTCTAGGGCTATATTATTTCGGTTCCGACAAAGCCGAGGAAGAGCGCGTACTAACGCGCACGGTCTCCGGTGGCGTTACTATTAACGATGTTGTTTTCCATAATGCCATGGAAGACCTGCCCTTTGGCGGAGTCGGGCCATCCGGCATGGGCAATTATCATGGCGCCGACGGTTTCAAAACCTTTAGCCACATGCGCGCGGTATACCGCCAAACCGGGGTTGATGTCGCCGGCATTGGCGGGTTCAAGGCCCCTTATGGCAAAGCAACGCTCAAGACGTTGGCAAAAGAGCTGAAGAAATAGGGGGCTGAGGAAATAAGGATGCACTTGCATCACAGCGGAGGCTCGGTTAGAGGAACCTCCGCTTCGACGGGTTCACCTGTCAAAGATGTGCCCCAGTGGTGGAATGGTAGACGCGCTGGATTCAAAATCCTGTTCTGAAAGGAGTGCCCGTTCGAGTCGGGCCTGGGGCACCACCACAATTTTCTTACATTGATGGCTCTCGGCACTTGCGAGCAATAAGGCATTAGCGGTCACGCCGCTAATGCTGCTCAATGCGCACCTTTAAAATTTGATCATGATCCGCCGGGTCAGCGCTGGCGATATCGAATAAACCAGCCGAAGCAGCTTCACCATGCCGACATTGGCCTCCTTGGAATTGGCCGCAATGGCGTCAACGATCTCCGCCGCGCACCCTTGTGCAGACATCTTTTTACCGTTCACGCGGCCACGCGTCATTGCGGTGTCTACCACTGGTGGAAGCGCCTCAATCACATGGACATTCGTGTCCCGCAAATTGTGGCGGAGTGACTGCGTAAAGCTACGCAGGCCAGCTTTTGTGGCGCAATAGACCGGCCCACCGGAGCGCGGGGCAATGGCAAGGCCCGACGTGACGTTAACGACCACTGCTTCAGGGCGTTGCAACAAGCCCGGCA
>Ga0209443_1001958_pt1 | contig 12481 bp, 6 predicted proteins | sample LauGreBMM110DCMD_2_FD_187571 | JGI IMG/M metagenome (GOLD analysis project Ga0209443, IMG submission 187571) | Freshwater lake microbial communities from Lake Michigan, USA - Su13.BD.MM110.DCMD (SPAdes) (version 2) | ecosystem: Environmental > Aquatic > Freshwater > Lake | place: Lake Michigan... | reverse complement strand
TAAAACCAAAACCAATACATTATGAACAAAAATTTACCAAACAAAAGAAATCTTTTAAAAGTTTTTTACATCCTTAGCTTAATGCTGAGCGTGAATCTGGGCTGGGGGCAGATAACTGTATTTTCTGATGATTTTAATAGGGGTTCTGTTGTTTCGCCCTTATCAAGTGGTGGTACACCATCAATGACATACACAACAGTAAGTACTGCGTCATCAGCGGGAACTTCAACAACCAGCCTGACGACTGGTAGTGATTATACTCTTTCTTTAGCTACTAATGCAACTACAGTTGCTGCAGGAAGAACTTATGTTTATGGACCACTATCCACATTTTCTTCGCCATTTAATACTACACTAAGCTCTAATAATCAACTTGTAACTTGGTCTTTCAATATGAGAACAAGTAGAAGTAATTCATTAACAGGGTTTGATTCTGGCAATTATGGTAATGCTGTTGTTTTAGCCTGTAATAATTCTGATTTTCTTAATAATAATGCGAAAGGTTATGTTGTCTATATTAATAAAGGAACAAATAATAGAATCAATATTGGTAGTTTTACAGCGGGTTTATCACTTAATTCTAATGTTACAGCATTTATAGGACCTTCTACAGAATTAACTAGTAATTCAAGTTTTGTTAGTGTAAAAGTTACCTATTTACCGTCAACCAACACATGGTCACTTTATGTAAGAGATGATGGCAGTGTCAGTGTGCCAGGTAACCCTACAACCACTTCAACTCAAGTGGGTAGTAGTGTTGTAAATTCTGTAAACACAGCAGTTGCGATGACCCATTTTGGTTTTTTGTGGAATCATAGTACCGGTTCAGCAAGCAGTAATAGTGGCCGATTTGACAATTTCAAAGTTACAGTCAACACCCCAACAATAAATGCGCCTTCCGTAAGTTCTTTAACTGGTTTTACTGCTACTGGCAGCACGAACTCGGCAGAGCAAAGTTTTACTGTCAGTGGGCAATTTTTAACCAATTCAATTGTGGCCACAGCACCGGCTGATTACGAAGTATCAACTTCACCCGGCGGTACTTTTGCGGAAACAGCATCAATTACAAATACCGCAACCCAAACGGGTACTATTTATGTACGGCTTAAATCAGGCTTATCAGATGGTTCTAAAACAGGCAATGTCACTATTACTTCAATAGGGGCAACCACAACCAGCGATTATTCTGTTGCCAGTCATACCGTTGCTTTAACGGGTACCGTGTCTTCAGATCCTACACTTACAACAAATACTGCAACTCTTACTCAATTTTCCAATACAGCAGCAGGAGCTAATAGTGCTTCGTCAAGTTTCACATTATCAGGTGTTAACTTATCATCTGGTGATGTAACCGTAACAGCACCCACAAATTTTACGGTTTCTACAGATAACAGCACATTTAGTAGTTCTGTAAGTATAACGCCAAGTAGTGGTGTGGTTTCTTCAACCATTTATGTTCGCTATAGCCCTTCGGGTAGTGGTGGTTACAGTGGTAATGTGGTTGTATCCTGGACGGGTCTTGCAGACCAAAACGTAGCCGTAAGTGGTTATTTATCTACTTTTTATTACAAGTCTGGATCAACGTCTTTGGCAACTGTAGCCAACTGGTCAGGTACTGCTGACGGAACAGGTACTTCGGTGCCAAATGATTTTACAACAGCGGGCGTTACCTATAAAATTCTTTCAAGTACAACAACAACTGATCTTTCATGGAATGTAGCTGGAACAGGTTCTATAATCTCCGTTGGTGATCCCTCTGTTGCGGGTGTTACTTTAACCTTTGCTAGTGGCACTGACATTACTACCACAGCTGTTTCTCCCGTTGTTGGTAATGGTGTAGTGGATATTCCAGCTGCCATTTCTGGTGCAAATAGTGTTTTATTACAAAACGCAGGAACTCCTCCATCCTTTGGCACTATGCATGCAACCTCAGAAGTGCATTATCAAGCTGCAATTTCTACATCAACAACCAAAACCTTTGGAAAAATATTTATAGAAAATAATTCAATTGTATCGTTTAGTGGAGGTCCTACTATTCAAACAACATTAAATGTAGCGGCTGGATCTACCCTCAGAACAGATGCAACATCTACAAATTTCATAACAGTTAACACAGGAGGAACTGTTGTTGTTGATGGGACTTTAATGGTTTCAAAATTAAAAGGCTTATTTATTTCAAATACACCTGGAAGTACTGGTGGAGCAATTCAATTTAATGGCACTGAAAATGGTCTAACACTTGGCACAGCAAGCACTGTGGAGTATAATAAATCAACAAACAGTAATACTTATAATATCACCGACATGAATTATCCGAACTTGACTATTAGTGGACTCGACAATAATAAAGTATTAGCTGGGAATATTTCTGTTTCAGGTGTTTTATCTTTAAATACTACGGGGACTTCAACACTTACAACTGGAATTTATAATATAACTCTTGGTTCCAACGCCTCTGCAGTTTTTGGACCTCAAGCAGTATTAAATATTACTGGAGGTACTACCGATTTTAATAGCAGACCAGTAACGCTTAAGTCTACTGTTAATGGAACGGCTAGAATAGGAGCAATTACTGGCGACAATTCAACCGCAGGCTTAATTGGAGCAACTAACGTAACCGTAGAACGCTACATTCCTGCAAAACGGGCATGGAGAGCATTGACTTCACCTGTTAGTACTACAACTTCCATTTATGACAATTGGCAAGAAGGAGGAGCTGCTCTACCTACTGTTGATTGGTCCCTATGGCAAACATCAGCCACTACAAATACAAATTACACATTAAATCAGAAAGTAAATTATGATAATAATATATATACTGTAACAACTGCGGGAACTTCAGGAATTACAGCACCAACTCATCTTTCAGGTGTAGTTTCGGCAACTTTGGCAGGAACTCAATGGACAACATCGACTACAACTAATGTAAACTATGCATTAAATAGTATTGTATATAGCGGTTTGAATGTTTATACGGTAACTATTGCAGGAAGTTCTGGTACTTTAGCTCCAACTCATACCACTGGAGCTTTAACAGCAACCACTGGAGGAGCTTCAACTTCTCCATTAGCAGAATTTACCTATCTATCAACAAAAGCATTTTTCACATTTACAAAAACACTTAATGGTTTTGATATTTGGTCACAATCTGGAACGAATGGGTTGTCGCAAGGGGCAAGCAATTCTCTTTTAGAGTACAATTCAGCGGATAATACTTGGGCTGGAATAACAAATACGCAAGCCTCAAGCTCCATGCTAATTAGTTCCAAAAACAAACCATTCATGGCCTTTGTAACTGGACCTTATGGTTCCAACAATATAACCAATGGAGTAGCAGCATCAACAACTTTAAAAGCTACCGGTTCTTTATTTACCGGTGATCAAACTTATACAACTACTGCTGGTAAATATAGCTTTATTGGAAACCCGTATGCGAGTCCATTAGATCTTTCAGTTATGATGAATAACGCTCACAATGCAACAGCTTCTTTTGGAGGAAATGTTTGGGTTTGGGATGCCAATGCTTCTGGTTTGAATGCTGTAGGTACTTACAATTTATACAGTTCAGGAACTTATACAAACCTTACTTCTAATACCGTAGTTACCGCCGGAACTCAAATTCAATCCGGTCAAGCCTTTTTTGTCAAATCTACTGATGGAGCCACTTTTTCAATTAAAGAAGCACACAAAGGATCTACTAATAGTAATGCGGTATTTAGAACTACAGCTCCTGAATTATTGCGTGTAGGTCTTTACAAACAAGTCAACAACGAATGGTCGGGTCGTGATGGTGCCATGACGGTTATTTTAAATGATGCTGATGCCAATCAAGCGCCTAACAAAATGGCAAACGGAACAGAAAATATTGCGTTTACTAAAAACGCAGGGCTGTTTGCTAGTAACCACCACTTGCCATTAGAAGCAACAGATGTTTTGAATGTGAAAGTTTGGAATACTACCGCAGGAGCCAATTATAAACTGAAAATCAATACAGAGCAATTCACAACAACCAACTTGGATGCGACTTTAGAAGATTTATTTACCAGTGCTAGAACGCCACTTTCTCTTGATGGTTCGGCTGTTGAATATCCATTTACAGTTACAACGGATGCATTAAGTAGTGGTGATCGTTTCAGAATTGTATTCCAAAATTCAACTTTAGGTTTAATCAATCCAAAAGCTACTGGAATTTCAATTCTTCCAAACCCAATTACAGGCGATACGTTTCAAGTGAATTTTGGAACTTTAGCAATGGGAACGTACTCCTACTCTATTTGTAACGCAATAGGACAAGAAGTAGAAAAAGGAAGTATCAACAATGTGGCCCAAAACACTAATTATACTGTAAAAATGAGCAATACCGCAACTGGTATTTACATTATGAAAGTTACAGGAACAGACAATTCGGTGTTTACCGCTAAAATAATTAAAAAATAAGAATCATGAAGACAACAGTAAAACCATTAATAGTAAGCGTTTTGTTATTGAGTAGCTCGCTGATTTTAGCACAAGACCCACTTAACCCAGGAGAAGATCCTGGAGTAAGCCCAATAAACGATTACCTCATTCCAATGCTGGTTATTGGAATTGCAATTGGCTTTCACTTGTTAAAAAAGAGAACTGCAATAGTAAAATAGTTTATACTATTAGAATCAAAACCACGCAAATAGCGTGGTTTTTTTATAAAATTAAATATCTAAGCCCCCATTTTATCTTTTTAAAAATAGTAAGCATCTAAATCACTACATTTTAATATTAAATCATAAATTCAATATGAATACTTATTACAAAAAATCTTCAAACTCATTTAGTATTTTTTTTCGATTTGACACTTGCTATCGAAAATAGAAAACATGCAATCTAGAATAAAAATCAAATCACTAATTTTAAAATGAATAGAAATTATATTGTTCAAAATAAATTTAAATGTGGGAACTAACATTGTACAATTTTACCCCTACTTTAGTATTAAATGCAAAATTAAAAACAATAATTTTGAAATATTATTAAAACAACTGATTTGTTTTTCGAAAAAAAATTAGTCACTATATAATTTACAATATCATTTATACAATTTATAACTATTAAAAAAACAATTATGAAAAAATCATTACTCAACTACAAATCCTTAAATTATGCATTCTTATTGCTTTTGCTATGTGCAAATTCAATGTATAGTCAAACTGTATTTGAAGAAACATTTGGAACTACTGCAGTAATATCGCCTTTTATTGGTGGAACTTCAAATCCTTCTGTTTCTTATACTCAGTTCAACACTCCGACTTATAATAAAATTAATACAGCAACTAATGTTCTTGTAACTACTCAAAGTTCAACTACTTCAACTTCAACTTCAGTAACATTATCAGCTTCAAATTCTTTAATCCAAGTTGGACAGTTCGTTACAGGTACCGGAGTAGCTGCTAATACAACAGTTTCAGCAATTAGTGGAACTACACTTACCTTATCTCAAGCTACAACTACAAGTGCAACAGTTACATTGTCATTCTCATCTCCAAATTTATGCTTAAATTTTGCAAGTTTAGGCATTGCTTTTACTACGCAAACAGCTTCAACAACTTCTGCTTCTAATAGTGTAACATTATTAGCATCAAATTCTAATATTATTGTCGGACAAGTTGTTACAGGAACTGGGGTGCCAACAAGTGGAACAACAACTGTAACAGCAATTAACGGAACTACTCTAACATTGTCTCAAAATGCGGCTTCAACTAATACAACTACTACTCTATCGTTCTTTAAAGCCGATGCACGAATCAGTTTGGCAGGAGCTTTACCTTCTGAAACTTCAGGATTAAAGGGGAATCTTCAAACAAATGATAAACTTATTACTTGGACTTTTAATATGAAGGCATCAAGAACATCAACTAATTCCTTTTCAGCATCAACAGCTTATCCAGCTTTTAAATATTTTAGTGGTGTTGTTTTGTGTGCTACTAGTGAAGGATTATTATCTAATAGCTCATCTCCTGGAACAGGCTACGCAGTTACATTGCAGAAAAGTAGTGTTACTTCAGGAAAAGTTAGCATTCATTTAATTAAATTCACTCAAGGTATAGGAGATGCTTTGACACCTGAATTTTCAGTAGTTGCTAAATTAATTGAATCTCCAGATTTAGCTCTAACACCTACTTCGGTATCAACTTCTAATAATTTAAGTATAAAAGTAACTTACAATAAAAATGCAAATGTTTGGGAGCTTTTATATCGGGAAGACCAGACACCATCTCCATTTGTTGATCCATCATCATCACCAGGAACACTTTTACCTGGAGGAAGTTGTATAGATACACCTACTACAACACCAATGACACATTTTGGTTTTGTTGCGGGATTACAAGCAAGTACAAGTACAGCAAATGCATATCAATTTGATAATTTTAAAATCGGACTAAGTACATTACCGCCATATACCGTGCCTCCAACTACTGAAAAAAGACAAGCTTTTAACAGTACTCCTACTCCAACTGTAGCCAATTTAGTTGTAACAGGAACTGACGTTAAATGCTATGATGCACTAACTGGAGGTACTCTTTTATCACCATCAACTCCATTAAGCTATACAAACTATTATGTTTCTCAAACTGTAAGTGGAACAGAAAGCACTAGAGTTGCAACACAAGTATTTGTTGGAGATACAACTTTAAAAACACTACCATTATACGAAGGTTTTGCCAATTATACTCTTGGTGATAAATTAATATTAATGAACAATGGTGCTTCAAGCGCTTTACCTGCAAACCAAGGTACAGGTTTAGGCTCTTGGACTATTACACCAAGCACCAATGTGTCAGACGATGTAACCATTGTAGCTTCACCAACATGGGCAAATACACTTGTTCCTACTGCAACTGGGAATGCAATAACATTTGTAGGATCTGGAATTGACCCAGAATTGAAGTTTACAAATACAACAAGCGGTAGTTTGTATTCTTCATTTCTTTTTACTGCAGCAGACGCTACTTCAATAAAAACTGCACAAGTTGCTGCTGATGAAATAGCCTTAGCAGCAGGTTTGCCAACTCCTGTAACACTTCCATCAGGTATCGATGCGGCTAAATCAACACCAACAGGTATTTATAGTTTTTCAACAGAGAATGTTGTAGCAGGTGTGGCAACAACTGAATATTCTGCTGATGTAATGTTTAGAAAAGTTTTTGGAACTACTTCTAAATTCAACATCGGATTATCAAAATCAAATAATGGTGAAGAATGCGTATGGAGTACAACTGAATATGACTTTGGCACACAATATTTAATTATGATTAGCTATGAAAATATTGGAGATGCAGATCCTTTAAATCAAGTGGCTAAATTATGGATTGATCCAACTACAAATACAACTCCATTACCAACTCCTACTTTAACACAAAACAATCCAACAACTTCTATTACTAGAACTAATTTAGATAGAATTAAAATATTGCAAGCTTCTTCTTCATCTACTCCAACACTGAATATTGACGAAATTAGAGTTGCAAATAACTGGGGTGAAGCTTTAGGAGGTGCGGCAACTTTAGGAATTACTTCTGTTAAAACTTCAGAATTTAAAATCTATCCAAATCCTGTTTTAAACGGAAAATTGTATATTACTTCTGCTACTAATTTAGAGAAAGAAGTTGTAATTTTCAATACATTAGGGCAACAAGTACTTCAAGCTAAAACAGTTACAGAGGCTATTAATGTTTCTAATTTGAACAAAGGAACGTATTTTGTCAAAATTACTGAAGCTGGAATATCAGCTACAAAAAAATTAGTAATTCAATAATTAATTTCTGAATACACTTAAAAATGCGGTATTTTTTATATAAAATACCGCATTTTCATTTAATAAAACAACCCAATGAAAGTACCTTTTGCCTTTTTAGTAATTCTATTGCCCTTATTTTGTAATTCGCAAGTAGTTTTAAAAGCTGATAAACCAGGAAATACCTACGAATTAATCAATAGCGTTTTAGCACCTGGAAATGAGGCTGTAGAACACCCAGAATGTGTTCACGGTTCCTTTGGAAGACATATTGCGGAAGTCTGGGATGACGATTTGAAAGAAAATGTATTTGAGTTTTATTCTCATGTAAATCCAGATAATGATCGCTGTGAAAAGCTAGATCGGCAACGCATTGAAATTAAAACTTATGAATCCTCACCAGATAATCTAAAAGGAACTTTAGGAGAAACCGTTACATACAAATGGAAATTCAAACTTCCAAAAGGATTTCAACCATCAGGCAGTTTCACACATTTACATCAAATTAAAGCTGTGGGAGGTTCACAAGATTTGCCTATTTTTACATTAACAGCTCGAAAAAGTAAAATCAATCAATTACTAGTAATTCATAATAATGAAACAACTGTTGCAAGTGCCAATCTTTCTGAATTTGAAGGTGTTTGGGTTGAAGTTACTGAAAAAATCAAAATTGGAGCCAACGGAACGTATTCTATTTCAATTAAAAAAATTAAAAATGGGGAAGAATTGCTGTCTTTTAATAGTGATAACATGATGACCATAAGACCTGATAATGATTTCATCCGACCAAAATGGGGAATTTACAGAAGCCTTAAAAAAGCTACAGATTTAAGAGATGAATCGGTTCGATTTAATAGCTTTGCAATCAAAGAAGAAATCAATTAATTTTAAAAATGAAAAACCACTCCCCCTTTTTGAGTGCATTGTTCCTTTTGTTTTCAATTACTTCAATTATTGCCCAAAAAAGTGCGATAAATGGAGTGGTTTTAGACCAACAAAGTTCTCAACCCATTGAATATGCTAGCATTGCTTTATTAAAACAAAATGACAATGCGGTACTTGCAGGAGAGTTGGCAAACAAAAACGGAACTTTTACATTTCGTACTGTTCCGCCAGGAAAATACAAAATCAAAATCTATTTTGTAGGATATGAAATTCAATATTTAGAAAATATTCTAGTTAAAAATAACCAAATCATAAATTTAGATACTATCAAATTACAACGAAGCAATCAATCTTTAGATGAGATTATTATTAAAGGAACAAAATCAAATTCTTACAATAAAATTGATAAACAACAATACAAATCAGACCAATTTGCAACAGCAAAAGGAGGAACAGCTATTGACATAGTAAAAAATCTTCCCTCTGTTACGGTTAATGGGCAAGGGGAAATTAGTCTTCGTGGTTCTAATGGGTTTATGGTTTTAATAAATGGAAAGCCTGTTTTAACAGATGCACAAACTGTCTTGAGTCAATTACCAGCTAATACGATTGAAAATATTGAATTAATTACCGCACCCTCTGCAAAATATGATCCCGATGGTAAAGGAGGAATTATAAATATTGTAACTAAAAAAGGAACTACCGATGGAATCGCATTATCAACAAATTTTTCTGGTGGTTTACCAAGTATAAACGATTATGATAATTTAGAAAAACCGAAACGATTTGGTGGTGATATAACTTTCAACTATAAAATCAAAAAATTAGACATCACAATTAGTGCAAACTACCTGCAAAACGATATTAATGGTTTTCGGGAAGGAAATGTATTTACTAAAAACTTTACAAACAACACCATAACACGATTTCCATCAAAAGGCGAACGAAGTTTTGACAAATACAATTACGGAACTAAAGTGGCAATTACTTATACAGCTACTAAAAATGACATCTTTAACTTTGGTGTTTTTATAGGTAAAAAATTTCAAGCCAGACGCGCAGATATTGTGTATAATAATTCAACTTCCAATTTAACTTCCGATGCATTAATTAGTCAGAATGCCTATTTTAATTCTAATGTACAAACTAAAGAAGGAACATTTACATTGACTAATCTTGATTACACCCATACTTTTGCAAATAAATCAAATTTAACTACTTCAATTTTATATGAAAATGCGGATTTATATGGAAATACAATCAACAAAAATCTAGATTTAGCAACAAAATCAATTATATTACAAGAAGTAAATAATCCCTATAAAAATCCAATTGATGGCTTCCGATTTAAATTAGATTATGCAATTGAAATTGGTTCAGGAAAATTAGAAAGTGGTTATCAATATCGATTTGATCAACAAAACGGAAAATTTGATTACTTCGTAACTCCAATATCTGCTCAACCAGACGCAGCTAACTTTCGAGGAAGTGCAAAATCTGTAAATCACAGTAACGGTTTTTATTCGCAATACAGTGGCAAGAAAAATAAATTGGATTATACGGCAGGATTGCGATATGAATATTTTACGAGAGAAGTAATATTATCTACAGACACGAATCCTCATGTATTAAATTTGAGTAATTTATTCCCGTCTGCTAATTTATTATATACTTTTAATAGTTTTTGGAATGCCAAATTTGGTTATAGCAAAAGGGTACAACGCAACAATAATTTTGAATTAAACCCAATACCAGAAAGAGAACATTCTGAAACATTAGAACAAGGTGATCCAGATTTATTACCTCAATTTGTAGATTTAGTTGAATTTGGAATAAACCATACTTTCAAAAAAGGAAATTTATTTTCAACTTTGTATTATCAGAATATTAAAAACCCAATACAACGCGTAAATAGTGTTTATGCAGATACAATTTTGAATAGAGTTTTCACAAATGCGGAGAAAGCTAGACTATTTGGATTAGAATTCGGAACTAATTTGAAGCCTGTGAAATGGTTATCACTATTTGTGGGAGGAAATATCTATAATTATAAAATTACAGGCAAATTAAATATTTTGGGAGCTACATCAAACGTTGATAACTCTAATTGGGTCTATTCATTAAATGCAAATAGCACCTTCAATTTAGACGAAACTACGAGTATCACTGCTAATGTAAATTATACTTCAGCAAAGCCAACTGCTCAAGGAGAAGATTCTCGATTTTTATCACCCAATTTGTCCGCAAAGAAAACCATTTTGAATGGAAATGGTTCTATAGGATTGCAATGGCAAAATATTAATTTTGGGAATATGGATTCGAACCAACAAAGAATTACCACTTTTGGAACGGATTTTTATACTACAACAAACTACAAATATGAAACAAATGTTTTACTATTGAATTTCAGTTATAATTTGAATAAATTAACCAATAAAAACAAATTGCCTACAAGTGAAATTGGGGAAAAAGAATTTTAATTATGTACAGAAAATCATTTAAAAATAGTAGAAAATTAGTTTTGTTATTAACTAGCTTGTTATTAATAACAAGTAAATTTTCCTATTCGCAAGTTATTTTAAATGCAAATGAACCTGGAAATACCTACGAACTAATTACGAGTGTTTTTGCTCCAGGTGCAAATCCAATCGAAGCACCAGATTTATATCATCCTTGGGCATCAGGAAGACACATTGCTGAAGTTTTTGATACCGAATTGAATAAATATGTTTTCGAATTTTATTCGCATGCTTTATTGGATAACGAACCTGTTGACCCAACATTAACAGATCGGCAACGAGTTGAAATTAAAACTTATGCCGCTTCTCCAGATAATTTAAAAGGGACTTTAGGAGAAAATATTATCTATAAATGGAAGTTTAAAATACCAATTGGTTTTCAGCCTTCGGCAAATTTCACTCATTTGCATCAAATAAAAGCAGTTGATGGCGATGATAGTAGCCCAATTTTTACTTTAACACCAAGAAAAGGCACGCCTAATAAACTAGAATTGATTTATGTTGCCAGTGCATCTTCTGGAACAGACAAAGTTAGTATTGTTAACTTATTGCCATTTGAAGGAAATTGGATTGATGCAGAAGAAAAGATAAATGTGGGAAGTTCAGGAACCTATTCTATAACGCTAAAAAAACACAGCGACGGAACTGTTTTGTTGTCTTATAGTAATTCTAACATTGCAACTATTCGTCCTGATAATACTTTTATTCGTCCAAAATGGGGAATTTATAGAAGCTTGAATGATGCTGGAAATTTACGTGATGAAGCGGTTCGCTTTTCAAGTTTTAGTATTCAAGAAGTAGCGAATTTGGGTGTAAATACTAATAATTTAGAGGATAATACTATTTCAATATCGAATCCTTTTGATAATAATATAGAATTGTCAGATGCTATTTTAAAAAAATACAACACACTCCAACTTTTTGATATTTCAGGTAAAAAACTTTTAGAAATAAATAGTTTGACAGCTAAAATTGAAGTGTCGAATTTAAAATCAGGATTATATATTATCCAATTTTATAGTGATGGAAATAAATCAAAACCTATTAAAATAATTAAAAAATAAAATCATGAAAAAATTCATAGTAGCATTTCTAACTTTTTTCTTACTAATTTGTCCACCTGCAATTTTTGCTAAAATAAAACTACCAAGTATTATTTCGTCAAATATGGTACTGCAACGAAATACTTCTGTGAAAATTTGGGGCTGGGCAACTCCAGGCGAAAAAATCACCGTAAGAACCAGTTGGTTTTTAGAAACATTGAAAATTACAACTCCTGAGAATGGTCGTTGGGAAATTGCTATAAAAA
>Ga0209443_1001957_pt1 | contig 12485 bp, 12 predicted proteins | sample LauGreBMM110DCMD_2_FD_187571 | JGI IMG/M metagenome (GOLD analysis project Ga0209443, IMG submission 187571) | Freshwater lake microbial communities from Lake Michigan, USA - Su13.BD.MM110.DCMD (SPAdes) (version 2) | ecosystem: Environmental > Aquatic > Freshwater > Lake | place: Lake Michigan... | reverse complement strand
CGTGTAGATTAATTGGGATGAATAGTCAATTGATGACGCAATATATAAAATTTGTTGCCGATCGTTTATCTGTTCAATTGGGATACAAAAAGATTTATAATGTCATTAATCCGTTTGACTTTATGGAGATGATTAGCATTGAGTCTAAAACGAATTTTTTTGAGCGTCGGAATGACTCTTATGCTCTTGCCGATAAAACACAAAGCAATGAGGATTTCGCATTTACAGATGATTTTTAATAATTAAAAAATTGAAATATTATTAGATATTTAAAGATATAGCAATAATATAGTATATAATATTGAAAAAATGAATTTATCCAAATTATCAAAACCAGAACTTTTAGCAAAGTGTCAAGAACTTGGATTGACAAAATGTAAATCAAAAAATAAATGTGAATTAATTAAACTAATTAATAGTAAAAAACAGATACAAATAGAATTTATAATAGAAGATGATGATGACACTATAATAATAGAACAAAAAAATATAAAATATAATTTATTGGAAATTTTAAATGAGTTATTACAAAAATATTCATTAAAACAATTAGCCGAAGAGTTAAATATTGCTACAGGAACAATAACAAGATGGATTGAATTAAAGGATATTCCAAAAAATTATGAATTTGATATATTAAAATTGTCAAATATCCCAATTGATTACTCTAATTATTCAACAAAAGAAAAAGACCAATTTTTTACACCAATAGAAACAGCACAAAAATGTTACGAAATATTTGTCAATACAATAAATGTATATGGTGAAAGTCCTAGTGATTTTAAATATATTGAACCATCTGCTGGTGATGGTAGATTTTTAAAAGTTTTACCATTGAATACTATTGCTTTAGATATTGAACCACGACATCCATCAGTTATCCAAGCCGATTATTTAAACTGGTATCCAAATGAAACAACAAATTTTGTGGTATTTGGAAATCCACCATTTGGTTTAAGAGGTCACACAGCATTAAAATTTATTAATCATTCACAAAAATTTGCGGATTATGTATGTTTTATATTGCCTCAATTATTTGAAAGCGATGGAAAAGGTGTTCCTCGTAAAAGAGTAACAGGTTATAATTTAGTTCATTCAGTAAAATTATTAAGTAATTTTTATGAACCAGATGGGAATTCTATTAAAATAAATACAATATTTCAAATATGGTCTAAAAAACATAGCAATATATTGTATGATATTAAAGACTACACCAATGAAAAAATGAAAATATATTCTATGTCTGATGGAGGAACCATATCATCAACCAGAAATAAAAATATGATTGGAAAGTGTGACATATACATACCATCAACCTGTTTTGGGAAAGAAAATATGAAATGTTATATGATTTTTGAAGATTTACCAGGAAAAAAAGGATACGGAATCGTATTTGCAAATAATAAACAATGCATGATAACCCAAATGTTAAATATAGAATGGAATAAAATAGCGTTTTTATCAACTAATTCAGCATATAATTTAAGAAGTTCTCAAATTTATTCTCTATTCGAACTCGACCTCAATCTTTGATAATATAAATGTTTTTAATTCATCAATTTTAATGGTGTTATCAATTTTAAATGTATTTTTTTTAATAATATTATCTTTATTAATTTTTACTGTTGTATCCAATTTAAATGCGCCTTTACGTTTTCTCCAAGTAACACTTTTTGTCGGAAAATATGGATGACATTTTGCACCACTTTTATAAAATTCTTCATCATAATTTTTAAATATAGTTAAATAGATACAATTGGGTTCTACATCAATAAACATCATATATAATGAGTGCCATGGTTTTTCTCCTAATTCATGTTGAAAATTAGGAGTCTTACACCCTCGATGTGCTGTTTTAATTTCAACACTTTTATTTAATATTTTACCATCACCAATTCCTCCACCTAATTCTTTTGTTTTAGTACCGTCTATTTTTGCTTGAATTCCACAAGCATTACACATTTTTTGTATAAATAATTCACCTACATTTCCAGAATTATTTGATTGTAACTTAACTAAATCTTTATATTGACTATCTTTCCATATATCTGAATTTTCTTCTTTTTGTTTTTGAATGTTTATCATTTTAATAAATATACTACTTGGAGTGTCAAGTTCATTAATAGTATTTTCACTAATAGTATTTTCACTAATAGTATTTTTATTAATAGTATTTTTACTAATAGTATTTTCATTAATAGTATTTTCACTAATAGTATTTTCATTAATAGTATTTCCATTAATAGTATTTCCATTAATAGTATTTTCAAAATCTTCTTCATCCCATATATCCTTATCTTCAATTGTAAGTTTTCGTCTATGTTTTCGTTTAAGTTTTTGAGGAGGTTGTGGATTTTCTTGTTCTTCAAATTTGTTAGGAGTTTCAAGTATAAAATTATGGTTCTCAGACATTTTTAGTATGTTATAATGAATTTATTATTAATCAATATTAGTATTTCAATTTTTTTTTTATAATAAATATTAATTTATTATATAATGTCTATACATAAAAATAATGCATTTAAATAATAATAAGTATAATATATTAAATAAGTTTGAATATATTATATAAAATGATATCGTGTAAATTATGCGGAGGATTAGGTAATCAATTATTTCAAATATTTACAACCATAGCGTATGCGATAAAGTGTGAAAAATCTTTTTTCTTTTTAAACAATGCACAACTAGGTACTGGTTCAAATGGGGTAACAATAAGATACACATATTGGGAAACTTTTTTATCGAGTCTTAGTCCATTTTTAAAAAATATGAATGAAATTCCACAATTGATATTTATAAAGGAAAAAGGTTTTACATATAAAGAATTACCTGAAAATTTAGAAAATAGTTGTGGAACTTTGTTAGTTGGTTATTTTCAAAGTCCAAAATATTTTGAAATATATAAGGAATCAATTTGTAAAATGATTAATTTAGATTTAAAAAAAAACATTGTAAAAGAAATTTCAAATATTAATTTTACAAACAATCAATTCATTTCACTACATTTTAGATTTGGAGATTACAAAAAATATCCACATATTTACCAAATTTTGAATGAAACGTATTATAGTAATTCAATAACTTATATTTTATCTGAAATAAAAAACAAGAGCAAATTGTCAATGTTGTATTTTTGTGAAGATCAAGATATAGAAGATGTAGAATATATTATAAACAAATTAAAATTAGAATTTCCATTAATAAAATTTGAAAGAGCAAATCCATTGTTAAAAGATTGGGAACAAATGTTATTGATGAGTTTATGTAATCACAATATAATAGCAAATAGTACATTTAGTTGGTGGGGAGCATATTTAAATACAAATGTAGATAAGATTGTGTGTTATCCAGAAAAATGGTTTATGCCGAATGTTCATAATACATGCGACTTATTTTTAGAGGAGTGGGTGCCAATAGAAAATATACATAAAAGTAACTTAAAGAAACTTAAAATTAATTAAAAAAGTAACTTAAAGGGTCTTTAAAAAATTAAAGATTATCAATAATAGAAGTTCTAGTTGAATCTAATATTATATCACTTTTTTCTTCTCCTCTAACATCTCTTTCAACCTGAACTAAACCATAACATAAATTAACTTTATTACATTTAGATTTATACAAATACAAACAAGTACTGGCAATAACAGGAACAATAATAATACTTAAAAATGTGAATAATTCATTCATGCAATATAAATAAGATTATATTTAAATTATAATGATCTATTTAAATATAATGTTTTATAAAAATTATAAAAAATTATAATTTAATGATACTGATACAATAATGTGTGTTTGATAAATGGTTGGAAATATTTCATCATTTTTAATTAAATATTTTATAACAATAGGATTGGGTAAAACATGTTTTCTTAAAAAGTTTTCTAGTGGTTCAGCAGATAATTTACGACGTTCGGTTGATTTTAAAATTTTATTTAATTCTTTACATATAAGTTCAGGTTTAATATAATCTACATATATTTGTTTAATTTCATAAAAATTATTACCTTATAAAACGGATATTTATATTTTTTTCCATACTTCATAAAAATTATAATAGCAGGGACCCCAACCACCTTCTTTTTTGTATATGTTATAAAAATTACATTTACGTAATACATCATCAACATAAATTTTATGAGATAAATCGTAATAGTCATTCTCCACAATTATTAATTTAATATTATCCAATATTTCAGGCATATCCTTTAAAATATAATAAAATGCGCCTTCACAATCTAATACTAATGTGTCAAAATCAATAGGATATTTAAGTTTTAATTCATCCCAAGCCACTATATTCACCCATTTAAACCCTTCTTCCAAAACATCGCTCGGTTTTGTGTCCCATGCTTTTTGAATTAACTTTCTTTTTGATAGTGCTGAATTTTCTATATGAAATGTAAAGTTATTTATATTTTTATTTGTGTTTAATTGTTCAAAAACATCGGCATCACTTTCTAATGTTAAAAAATTATTATTATTTACAATAGAAGCAATTACCAGTGAATTTCTTCCAATATTACTCCCTATTTCTAAAACTTTTTCATTTCCTGTTAAATATTTTACAACCATTTTTTGTTCTATCAATTCATCATTTAAACTTCCATATAGAATATTTAATTTATTGTGTATAATATTTAATTCGCTATTAATTTTTTTATTTTTTATAGTATTAATTGTATTATCAATTAAATTAATAATAACTGTAAAAGATTGGTCGCATTCAAATATATTATTATTAAATGTTATAAAAATTTTTTTCTCAACCCCGTATGAAGGATCAGTAAAAAAATAAGCTCTATTATTATCGCCTTGGGGTATGCATATTCTATTATTATGAGTTAATTGATTTAAACAAATTTGAGTTACATCTTTCTTAAAAGTATTAATTCCGTATAAAATAATTATATCATTCATATTAATTATTTAAAATATAATTTTAAATTGTTTTTTGACGCATTTCTCTTATTGCATTAAATAATTTTATTTTATCTAAATCTAGCATCATATCTTTATAATTTGTTAGTTTTTTTTCAATATCACTATAATCTTCTCGTTGAACTACTGTTGGAGGAGTTATTAAATACCAATTACTTGAACGTTGTAAAACAAACCAAAACATATCTATTGCAAATAGATGTTTTTCATTTGGTTTATTTAATAATTGTGTTAATCCTAATTTTATATTTTGAATTAACACTTTTATATAATGTTTATTAACTAAATAACCTGTAGTAGTTTGACACCGTGATACTTTTATACAAGTTTCGTCTATATTTTCATAAGGTGGTATATTATTTCCAGCAAATAATATAACATCCCAATTATTATTATGTATTTTAAAGAATTTGTTTATTTGAGATTTAAATAATTCCGGATTTAAAAATGTAATATCATCTTCTATAATTAAAACATGGTCTAAATTGTTTTGTAAAGCATTTTGTAAAATTTTAAGATGACTCATACTACAACCAATGGCTCCATTTTCCATTTTTATAGCATTAAATCTATTCGCAGTTATTCCTATTTTTTTTAATTCTTCTATGACATGTTCTTTACGATCAGTTCTATGTTCTAAATTAATATAAAACGCATGTTTAATATCATCTAAACAATTAATTAACATTATAAAAATAATTTATAAATAATTGTGATAATAGTTACGCAATTATTTAACGATATACTCCTCCTAATCTAATAGTAGCAGATGGGGTTGCTCTTGGTTTAACGCCAATATTTTTCGCATAATTAGGAGAAAATTTATTAACATTTAATGGAATGCTTCTATTAAATTTTTGTAGTTGATAATTTACTAAAGGCGAATGAGAAGGAGAAGGAGAAGGAGAAGGAGGAGGAGGAGGAGAAGGAGGAATTATTTCTTTTGTAGGATCATTTGAATTTTCATAACTATATTTAATTATATCTTCAGCGAGATTTTTTCCATATTGTTTAATCATTTCATTTTTCTTTTCTGTTGTTGGATAAAAAGGAATATTTGACCAATCATTATTAACTAGATCTATATTAATATTTGTTAGTTTGTCTGGATTCATAATTTTATGAGGTGGTTCTCTTAAATCATATTTATGGTAATGTTCGTGTTCAAAAATGGTTCTAGTCATAAAAGTAGTTATATTAATTATAAACATATTATTGGTATTTATTACTTGTACATTATCTAATAAATTACTTGATTCTAAATCAATAGTATATTTTAATTTGTGAATAGTTCTTAGTCCGTCAATGCCATCATCCGGCGTTCTTTTCCAAGGGTCTTTACGATTAATTATTCTTTGAACTCCATCAAATAAATGTAAAATATTTGGATGACCAATTTTATAAAATTGACTTCTGTCTATTCTAAGTCCAATTTTGTCACATCTATTTTGTAATATGGTATCTTCCATTCCCCATCCCCAAAAATTAGGAAATCCATTAATTGCTTCAAAATCAGAACCATTTAAGGAAACAATTCCTCCTAAAGAATAATCAAACCCGTAAAAATGTTTAACAATGCCTGGAACCGTTTCATAATCAAAAATTGCCGAAAAAGGAATTGTATCAATATCATTAAAAACAAAAGTAATATTTTTATAATCATTTGGATATTTTTGTTTTATAGCTAAAAACCCAATATTCTTAGTAGCTCCTCTATTAAATGACCTAGTATCGTATTGATGTGAAAAATATACTTCATAATCATCTTTTAAATAACTATCTTGCATAATAATATGTAAATAATTTGAAAAAAAGAACTTGTGTTGAGGTCGATTTCTATAAGGAATAATAAAAATAAGTTTTGGTATCTTTGACATAATTAATATTGAGCATTTTATATTATTTATAATACGAATTTACTAAATACAACTATAAACAATACATTTTGGCATTTTTAATATATAAAAAATAAATATATTAAATATAAATGTATTAAATTATTTAAGAATATTTGAATATTTATTTAAAATAACAGAAGGAACTAATTCTTCCGTCATTTTTTCTAGTTTTTTATAACACTTATTAATTGTTACTTCAGATATTTCGCTAATAGTTTTGACTTCACGCTTAGAAACATTTAACTTACATAATTGTGCTATAAAATAAACAATTCCAGCAGCTATAGAATGAGGTGTATTTTCAGGCATTAAATTTTTATTTTCAATTTTAATAGCAATAAAATTACATAATTTTGTAAGTTCCGAATTAATATTTAGTTTGCTACAATATCTTTCAATAAAATCTTCTGGTTTAGTTTTACAAAAAGCAGTTTTATCTTTATTATCCATATCTTTTTCAAGAATGCTCAAAATTGTTTGAGCATTTTTACAACCTTGAGTAGCACTGGTGACATCTAAATGAAAGATTGTGGCTAATTCTTTAGCGGTTCTTGGATAATTATTTTTTCTACATGATATATAAATAGAAGCTGCAATTAATCCATCTTTATTATCACCTCTAAAAGTTTGTTCATAATCGCATATTTTTTTGTGCTGCCTAATAGCATCATCTATAATTTTTTTAGAAATGCCGGCATTATTAGCATAAATAGTAATCCGTTGAAAATCGTCATATTGTGATTTTTCTTTATAGGGCATAGATTGCCATTCTGTATATCGTTTAACTTTTCTCATTTCATATGATGTTTTACCAATACATAAAACTTTACATCCAAAGGATGATTCTTCTAAAAATGGATTAATTGGCATTCCACATCTTGTAGGGTCCGAACTTTGATTATCATCTGCTCCATAATATCTCCATTCAGGAGAATGGTCTAACATGTCTTTATAAATAATTCCACATTTATTATTTGTACAAGTTAAAAATCCTTCATCAGAATAAGCTAATGCAAATTGACATCTTTCACAATTTTCTCTGTCCCCTGCTTTTCTATATAAACATTCTAAGGGTTCTATTGGTTTATCAGGATTTATAACTTCAGATTCAAAAACATTCCAAAGTTTTGCCTTTTCATTAAAACTATTGTCTTTATTTTTTTTTGTTCTTTCATTATTCATTGTCATTATTGTTTTATTAAATTAGAAAATAAATATTTAAATCAATTTTATTTATTGTATCTAAATTGATATATTATATAATATTTTCGAATAATATGATATAATAAATAATTTTAAATATATATTATATGGGAAATCAAACATCTACACAATTTTCAAGAGATAATAACAATCAAAAAGATAATGATAAATTATCTCCAAAACCAATATCTCAAATATTAGATTATATAGCAACTTATTACATTCTTACAATGGATTTTAATAGTTTGAGAAAACTATATGATAAAGAATATTGTGACAAGTTAGTTGTACTAACATCTGATATAATTAATATATATTTTACTGACTTAGAAGTTACATATTTGGCTCAAAGAATTAAAAATGGGGTTGAAATAAATGAAGTAGAAAAAGATAAAGTTGTATTTTTTAATAAAGATGATATTGATAAACTTAATATTCAAAATTCTATTAAAAAAAATCGTATTTGTATGTCTATTTCTAAATTTTATATTAAAATTGCTCACATTTTTGCAGCAATTGTTACAACTATAAATCCAATATATGTTTATAAAGATGCCGAAGGCAATAATGCTCGTGCATCTTTATATGAAAAAGGAAAAATTCCTAAAAATGTTCCAAGACAAATTTATAAATTAAACATTTGTGATAATCGTATTAATGCTTTAAAAAATAAGAATTCATTAGAGCCTGATATAAATGGAGAATTCTTAGTTGGGCCAAAAGTGTGTAATGTAAATATTGGTAAAAATGAAAATTCTAAAACATTAAAAGATGAGCCTGGAATTCCAGAATTAGAAGAGTTATATTATGATGATAATTATGATTTTAAAACAGGAAAATTTATGGGCATGTCAGATAAAACTAAACAAATATTTAAGAGTGATTTAGAAATATTTTATAATATATTTACTGGAAATTCAATTATGCCATCAGACATAACAAAATTTAGTGATATAAAATTAAGAGATTATCATAATATGTCAGAATGTAAAAATTCAGAACCATTATTTGAGCGTAAATATAAAGGACCTTTAACTAATCAATTATTTAAAAATTATGCTGAAAATTTAAAAAAAATGATACAAACTGCTAATAAAAATCAGCAAGCATTATTAGAAATTATTAATCAGCTTTTTGTTTATATAATTGACCCACAAACAAATAAAAAACAAATTCGGATTAGTCCAACTTTAACAGAAGAAAAATTGCAAAAAATAGTTATTAAAACAAGAGAATTAATTATTAAATTATATTTATCATGTGAAATGGATTATGTAAATGGATTAAAAATGTATGAGGCAATTATAGAACAAAAAATATTAGAAACTTCTCAAAATCAAATAAATAATTTAAGCGAAATATCTGACAAATTAATTGTTGAAGATAATATAAAATCTAAAGAAATGCCTAAAGAAACATAAATTGAACCCCAAGTTAAATTGTAATTTAAAAATAAGATACTACATTTTTAAATAATGTTTATTATTTATACTATATTTTGTAATATATTATAAATTAAATTGCATTGATTTATGCTACAGATGCAGATGTGGCTCTAGATGCAGATGCGGCTCTAGATGCAGCGGCGGCTCTAGATGCAGAGGCGGCGGCTGATCTACCGGCCGCCGCTGCCTTTGAAGCAGCTTTAGATGCAGCATTGGATGCAGATGCTGCTCTAGAGGCAGATGATGACCTGGCAGCAGATGCAGCTTTAGATGCAGCTTTAGATGCAGCTCTGGACGCAGATGCAGCTCTGGATGCAGATGCAGCGGCAGCCTTAGAAGCAGCTCTAGAAGCAGACTTAGAAGCTGCCTTCCTCATTGTGCGGGCAGCGGTCTTAGAAGCCCCACGAGCACGACCACGAGAATTACGACGACTACGAGAATGACTCATTATATATTATACACTTAGAAAAAAAATTTTTTCTAAAATTGCTAAATATTAAAAATTTTATAAGTTTATAAACTTTCTAAAGTATTTGACTTACCAAATAGTATCCGTAGAACTCCAATACATTTTATCTCCTTTTTTAATATTATATAAACTTCTAAATAATTTTAAACGAGCTAATGGACAATTTGTTCTATATTTATCCATAGGATGTGGATTTGTTTTTAATTGAGCATTTATTGCTTTATCAAATATTTTTTGTCTTGACTGAATTGCTATATAAGTAAAAAATGCTTCAAATGATAATGCTTGAATAGGAACTATATCATTGTTATTTTCTTGAAAATCTTGTAAATATTCTTGACATATTGCTAATCCTGATATATCTGCTAAATTTTCTCCAACACTTAAACTAGCATCCATTTTTATTCCATCATAACCTGCAAATGTTTCATATTGCTTAATAACATTTTTAATTTTTAAATTAAATATTTTAGAATCGTGCTTTGTCCACCAATTATGTAAATTCCCTTTTTCATCATACTTACTTCCTAAATCATCTAGACAATGAGACATTTCATGCGCTAAAGTATAACCAATATAAGCTAAATTATATTCAATACCTCTTTCTTCTAAATCTATAAATGGTTTTTGTAAATAAGCCAATGGAATATAAATTGAATTTTCAGTTGGAGTATAATATGCATTTACAACATAAGATTGCTTTCCAACCATTTTAAACGCTTGCCAATCTATAACAGGAATATCTACTTCAGATGATTTACCATCTAATTTAATATATTGTTTTGTTCTCCAATTAGTTAATTTTAGCATATTTTCATATGCTTTTTTACTATCATAATCTAAAATAGGGTCTTCTCTTAATAATTTAGGTCTTCCAACTTCTAATTTTATATGTTCTAATTTTAATAAAGCATACTTTTTAGTTGAAGGGGACAACCAAGTATTACGTTGAATAATTCTTTTAAAAACTTTTAGTAAATCACTTGCCATATTATGAGTATAATCAATAGACAGTTGGTCTTTATTTTTATTAATGTACTCATTTGTTAAAAATGTATTAAAACAAAATGACATCCCAAATACAGGATATAACTCCCTTGGATAAGAAATTGGTTGTCCATTTATAAATTTTCCGTAAAAGTTGTAATAGTCAAGTCTCCATTCAGAATGAAACCGCATTATTTGCCTAAAATTAATATAGTAATAGTAAGTTTTCCATTTTGTGCTTTGCCATGCGTTATTTGTTGTTAATAGCTCCATAATACATTGTAAATAATTTAGACTAGTACAAATAAAAGTTTTTGGAGGAATGTTATACCCAATTTGTTTAGTCATTTCATTCCAATCAAACCCATATTTTAATCCTTGTTCTTGTGTAACAATATTATAACCTTCTAAACTATCTTTTTTAATAAAATCACAACCTAGCGCACCTAACATATCATATTCACAATCCCATACATCCATTGCTTTTAATCCATGATTTTTGCCTAAGCATAAATTAAACATTTTAGAAATAAATTCAAGGTATTTGCGTTTAAGATTGCTTTTAAAATTTTTAGTATTGTTATCATCTGTATTATTTTCAACATATAAATTATAATCGTATAATGTAAGTTTAGGAGCAAAAATTTTAGATTTACAATATTTAACATTTTTTTCATCTTTTAAAACATTCCAAACTAAAGGAGACCCCCAAGATACAATTTCGTTTTTATTTATAGAACCTAATATTTCATAAATATTTCCTGAAGCAATATGTTTATCAGTTAATTCTGTATAATTTTTAATAGAATTTTCGGCAGATTTATCGTCTAAATTATATAGTGATTCATACAAAGATTTAATCTCCTGTGCCTTATGTGATTTATTATTTTTTATATATTCTTTAATAATATCAATTAATTCATAATATACTTTTTCCTGAGTAATTCTAAAACTATCAATTTGAACATAATATTTTATCCTATTTTTAAACTCTTTTGTTGTTTCATTTATCCAATTATAATTTATATATGTATAATAATCATTTTTAGGAGTAAATTTACTAGGAGTAAAAGGAGTTTTAAATAAATTAGTTAATTTATTTTCAAGATATTTTTCATGTTCAAGTACATTTACCTTAAATTTTGATTCATATTTTTTTTCAAAACTATTAATTGCGTTTGCGTGTTTTCGACAATAAATTTCTAATTGTTTTGACGTTCGTCTATTTTTTTTTGTAGAATTATTGATTGTTTTATTTTTTTTTGTCTTCATATATATTAAATAAAGATTAATTTATTTTATCCTCGAGTTTATTCAATAAATCTTCACTATAAACTAATTTGCCTGAAGGTTTATATGAATTAATAGGAGTATATTTTTTACTATTTTTAATTTGTTGTATATTTTCTTGTGGTTGTTCCTTTTCATCTTCCTCCACATTTTCAGTTATTTTTTCTCCATATTCATTTATTATTATACCAGTTTTATGTTTAATTTCATTTCTAACATAAGACGGTATCCAATGATCCCAACATATAA
>Ga0209443_1001955_pt1 | contig 12492 bp, 16 predicted proteins | sample LauGreBMM110DCMD_2_FD_187571 | JGI IMG/M metagenome (GOLD analysis project Ga0209443, IMG submission 187571) | Freshwater lake microbial communities from Lake Michigan, USA - Su13.BD.MM110.DCMD (SPAdes) (version 2) | ecosystem: Environmental > Aquatic > Freshwater > Lake | place: Lake Michigan... | reverse complement strand
AGAAATATTCAACCTTAATTACGAACAAATACAACAAGTTACCAAGGAATGGTTTAAAGAAAATTACAATTTGGAGGTTAAACAAGTTAATGCGTTAAACTCTAAAGAAGAGAAAAGTTGGGAGAACATTAGAAATAAATAAGATATGAAAGTTATTATTACAGAAAATAGAATATTCAACATAGCTAAAAAAGAGTTAACTAAACACTTTGGAGATTTAATACCTTTTCAGACTAAAAGTTATCCTAATATTGTTTTTTATACTGATAAAAACCGAAAAATTTATATTCAGTATATTGAAAGCTTCAAGAAAGCCGGTGTTGATGAAATTTATTCATTTTTAGAAGACATATTTGGTTTTGATGAAGACCAAATAAATGAAATTATGACGGAATGGTTTCAAGAACAATATGGTTTAGATGTAAAAAGAACCATTCAGGCCAGTCGTGATTTTTGGGGTTGGGATGGTATAACAAATAATTAAGATATGAAAATCATAATTACAGAAAATAGAATATTAAGTGTTGCTAAAAAAGAGCTAACTAAAAAATTTGGTGACTTAACACCTGTTGAGGATAAAAGATACCCTAAAAGTATTTTTTATGTTGATGAAAATGGTCAAACTTATTTAGAATATATTAAAAAACCTCATTATGTTTTTGTAGATTATTATACCATTTGGTTATTTTTGAAAGAAATATTCAACCTTAATTACGAACAAATACAACAAGTTACCAAGGAATGGTTTAAAGAAAATTACAATTTGGAGGTTAAACAAGTTAATGCGTTAAACTCTAAAGAAGAGAAAAGTTGGGAGAACCTTAAAAATAGATAAGATATGGAAAATAATAAAAAAAACTTACCATTTACTGAAGTAAATGATGGAGACAAGAAAATAAGAACCTTTTCAGCTAATGTTGATGAAGGAGAGTTGCACTGGCATAGAGACCGGGAAGATAGGTTAGTTGAAACTACTCATGAAACCAATTGGAAAATCCAATTTGATAATGAATTACCTAGAGACCTAAAAAGAGTAATAATACCTGAAGGTGTTTATCATAGACTTATTAAAGGAACTGATGATTTAACAATATCAATTATTTATATATAAGCTTACCCTTTGAACCTTCGGAGTAATTTAGATATTAATTCTCTAACCATTACACTTGATACCGTTAATAAACCAAACGAAGCCAATCTTAAAGCGACTTGTTTAATATCGTTATTATCGTAATTACCACTTTGAGCCATTTGATATAACATAGGGATTAATGGAATGATGAAGGTATAACTCATCATATTAGAGACTTTATGTAAAGTTAGATTTAAACTATCCATAAACTTTAAGAAAGTATCTTTTAATTCATCCCCCTTTTTAACTAAAGATTTGAAAGTATCATAAAGACCATTTTCTTTTATTTTACTAATAATTTTATTTAAAGCGGTCTTATTATCAAGATAATATGTTGCGATAATACCAGTTAATAACAAACTAATTTCAACATCAGATAACGATGGGTCAATATGATTTAAGAAATCGTTAAGAGGACCAACCATACCACCAATACTCGCACCCCAAGTTATAGTAAATTTCAAGTCAAACCCAATTTGGTCTGCCGATTTATTTAGAATGGTTTTAACAAATTCGTAGTTTTTTTTGATTGTATCACCAAAATCTCTATTAATAGATTCTAGTAAAATCACCTTTTTTTGGTGTTCCGTGATTAATAAATTAACTTTCATATTTATAAATATTAACAATTTATGATATTTATAAATAAAAAGAAAAAAAAATGATAAATCCAAAACTAAAAATAGGCGACAGAGTTGTTTTGCTGGATATGGAAAACGAAGATAATGTTACCCCTGGAACTTGGGGTACGGTAACAAGAATATCTCATGTATTCGGAACAACAGATTATGGTGTAAAATGGGATGATGGTGGTTCCTTAAACTTATTATCAGATGTTGATAAGTGGGATACCAATGAAAATAGAGTTAATAACGGAAGAAAACCAATCAAGGGGGAATAATAACAATAACGCATATATTTATTACAAAACAAATATTATGAACGCATATTTTTTTAACATGACAAACGAGGAGAGAGAAAACATCCTTGACCAACATAAACATATTTATGATGGGTATGTAACAAATTATGGTCAAGCCAAAGAACAACCATTATATGTTCAAGATATGGCTAACGATAAAAATGGTATTACAATCAATAACAAAGGTGAAGTAACTCATTATAAAAATATGAACATTAATGAAATGAGATATGATGGAAAAACAACCGGATTATTTGATGAGAATAATGCTCAAGTAGGTGCAGAACTTTTACCTGAACCTACATTTGAGAGTGAATATAACGAATTAGATGAAGTTTTAGATTATATTGGTGATGGTAAAGATGATTTAACTCACGGAACTATGGAAAATTCTGAAGATAATGACCTTGAAATTATTGAATTAGACCCATCGGTTTTTGATGATATGGATATTGAAGAATTCCAAGATGATGTTGATGAAGACATTATTGATTCATTAAAAGAAAGTGTAAACGAATCATTAAGTATGTTCAAAAGATTTACAAAATATAATTAGAATTTTATGAGCGCCGAAATTAATGAATTAGTCTCCTATTTTATCAACGAAGAAAATCAAACTTTAGAAGTTACTTTTAGATTTGATTCAGATAACGAAGATGAAATAAGAACCGACCAAATTGATTTATCAGAATCAACAACATTTGGTTATAATTTAATACCAAGTAATACAGATTTTTACAACGATAGATATGACGATGAGGAAGATGAATTTGAGGAATATTATGAAGTAGTTGATGAAGATGAAGTAATATCCTTCCTCAACGAATATTACCTAATATACCCAACCAAATTACCGAAATCAGAATTATTTTAATAAAAAAAACCCCTCTTTAATAGAAGGGTTTTTTTATGGTCCAACTCTAGTTAGATGGATTGTTATTAATTGATTTGACCCAATACTACCATAAGGCCATAATCCAGTGTTTCTCAATACCAAAGTCTCATTACCATCCTCAATCACCTTGAAAATTCTAACACCACCATCCATATCAATCTTAACATAACCCAAATCATATACTGAATAATGGTTAACTATATTATATGGATATTGTTTCTCCCAAATAACACGACCACTACTGGTCATAGTAGGATTGAAATACACAAACATATAATCAAAACTCCATCTAGTAAACCCAACTTTAATCTCATCCAAAGGAAACGAATCCTGAGTATTCACATATAAATCACCCGGGTAATAAGATAAGTTAACCTGTTGTCCGTTTTCCGTGGTAGTCTTCGTTATTCTATCCACAATGTATTCACCACTTAAACTAAGAGATGTGGGTTGTTGATATATTTCACAAGAAGATAAAACTAAACATAAAATTATTATTATTCTTTTCATTTCTATACTATTTATATTAACAAAGATATGAATTATTTTCATATATCAAAATAATTATTATTATGGGAACAGATATTGACTACATAATTTCTTTAATGAAAGAATTTACACCCAAAGAAACAATGGATGAATTGGGTGAACAAGAGGGTTCAGCTCCCGCAACAGGAACTGGTGACTCCGGTGAAAAACCAGCTTACCCTACTGTAACTAAATGGGAAAGTGGTGTAACTAGAGGGCCCTCAAATCCAATAGGTAACGAAAAACGGGTTGATAAAATAGTAAGAGGTAAAGGTAATACTTTATTATAGGCTAAAGATATTTATACGATTCTATTGATATCAATAAAAAATCAGAAACCGGATTAGTGGTTTATTAAACTAATCCGGTTTCATAATTTAAATAAATGGTTTATTTATTTTTTTCATTAATCTAACTGAAATTTCCAAACAATTGTCGGGTGTTAACCACTCATCAAGTAGTGATGATATTTGTTTATTAATTTCACCCTCAGGGTTATGAGGTTTAACATAATATAGATTATCTATAATGTACGCAGAATTATCATTTGTGTAATATAACATTACATCGTTAATGTATTCTTTATCAATAATACGTACAAAAATATCTTTACTAATTACATAAACTAATTGTCCAATTTTTAAATTATCTTGATTCATAGTTATATTTTATTTTATTTGTTAGACAAATATAAACATAATTTACGAACTAAATCTTTTTTTTTGATATTTATTTATAAAGTTTTAAATAATTCTATTATTTAAACTAAAAACAAATAATTAATAATGAGTAATAGTGAAAAAATAATAAGTGGTGCGGAATTTATTAATAGATTAAAACTATTAATGAATTATGATATGTCTAAGACATTGAATGAGAATTTAATTGAACAGTCAGTCATAGGAGCTCCAAATCAAGGTTCAATCACTAAATCATCAAAAACATCATCTGAAACCCCTAAAGAAGTCCAAAAAGATGTGTGGCCAATACCCGGTTATAAAACATATTATATACCAGAAATTAATAGTATAAAAGGAGGTAGACGTTATATGTATTTACCTTTAAGTGCTGAAACTTCTATAACATTGTGGGAGTTTCCAATACCAACCGATTTCCCAAAAATACAAGAAAAAGAATTAAAAGTTAAAGGAAATGTGTGGTGGAAACCTCTTACCACAGAACATTTAAGTAAAATATTACCAATGGGGTCTGTTAGAAATTTTGTTGCGGATAATAAATTATATCTAACATCACTTAGTGTAACAGAGAAAACAAATGGGTATTGGGTCTTTAATGGATATAAAGACCGTAATGGTAATTTTTATAAATCACCTGACCCTGAAGAATATAAAAATATTTGGGATAACTTTGTTGAAAAATACGGGACTGCGACGCAAATAACTCTTAGTATTCTCGCCGCAATTGCTATTGAATGGGCCTCTTGGGGAACTGGAACGCCTTTAGCCCTTAAACTTTTATATGAAATAGAACTTGAATTATTAATAAATGTTCCTTTTGCGATACATGAAATAAAAAAAGGTGATGAATTTGGAGCCAATTTAACCATTATTTTTTGTTTTTTACCATTTGTAAATACTCAATTATTAGGGTTAGGTAAAATATCTAAAACTGCTTGCGAAGAAATGGCTAAAAAATTATCAACTGCTAATATTAAAAACGGAACTGATTTAGCAAAGTTTTATGATAATTTACCAACTGATGATGAAAAATACTTACTTAGTATGGTATTAAAACAGTCTCCAGAAGTTATTGAAAATAGTATTAAAGGTTTTATTAAAAATATATTAAATGACCCTAAATTTGATAAAAAATTATTAAGAAAAATTGCGTTTAAAGATAGATTATGGTGGAAAGATGCTGGAATGCAACTTACTGCCGCTTTAGCGTTAATTGGTTTAAAATTAAAATTTGGGAATTCATTTTCTCAAGAACAATTTAAAAGAATGAATGATTTTGTTGAAAGTATTTTAACTGAAATGGGTGAAGAAAATGGTCAAAAAATTATTGCGGAAACATTTGAAAATCCAAAACTCACAGATTCTTTAGTAACTGTAGCTCTTTCGGACACACTTAATCCTGAAGTTAAAAAATTAGTGGTGGATATCGCTGAAAATCTTCCTTATAATCCTTCAGAAACCACTATAAAACTTTTAAGAGCGAAAATAGATTCAATTAAAAAATCAAAAATAAAAATTTCGCCTGACACATTGAGTATTTATAATGAAATAAACCCTGAATTAGATACTAAAAAAGATACAATTAAATAAAATTAAAATGAGTAGACAAATAATAAATGAAGTAGTTAGAATTAGAGAAATAATGTTAGGTCGTTCAGATACTAATATTAATAACTTTAAATATCGTTTAACGGAAGCTGTAGTAGGGGGTATTGACGATTTAATTGAATTAATAATTAAATCATTTGATAATGATGTTGATAGTTTATTTAAACATAATAGTGATGATGTTTTAAATTCTATTATTAGCTCAACAAAAGCTAAATTTCCAAAAGATAAAACAATTAGAAATATTGATAATATTCAAACATTAAAAAATGTTTATGCAGGATTAGATGATGTTTCTAAAGAATTTATAACTAAATTAATTATTAAAAATAGTAAAGGAAGTTTGGATAATGAAATAATTGAGAATCTTGCAGTAAAAATAAATTTTACATCCGCAGAATTTGAAGAACTCGTTAAAGCAGCCAAAAATTCTACAGAGGTGATAGATGATTTACAAGCACCTGATTGGTTAAGAGGTGTTATTACTAGATATTTTAATAAAGTTCATAATGTTAAAGAGATTTTAAGTAAATCAGATATCGTTAAATTAGTAAATGCGGTTAAAATTAAAGGTGGTACTTATTTTTTGGGAGATTTATTAAGGGCTTATAATAAATCCACTGATACAATTTTTAAAAGTATTGAAGATTTAAACAAAGAATATTCAAGTAAAATAAGTAGCGGTGTCTATTCTGGTGAAGAAATAGTTAAGTTAACTGACGCTTATTCATTGGCGATTAGTCGTAATTTAAATATGATTGAAATGCAATTAAATGGTGGGGCAATTGACAACCTTAATAAACTTCAATTGGATGGGAAAATCATAGATAAACTTAAAAATGGTGAGGAGGATATTTTTAAAATTTTTAGAAAGTTACAAGTGGAGGCACCTGGTACGTTTTGGGATAATTTTAAAGAAGTGAATCAAAACTTTTGGGATTCTATTAAACCTAAAGTTGGTTCAATAGATATTGTTGGTAAAAAAATACCAACAATTAGTTTTGATATGTCATCACAATTTAAACAATTTTTAGTTACCGGTCAATGGGCTAAACTATCTTCATTATATAATGAAGCTATTAAATTGAACGCTTTAGGTAAAACTACTATGACTGTTGGTAATAAAACAGTTAATATCCCTAATGTTTTAAAATATATAGGGAAAATATTGTATACTTCAGCTATAGGTACTATTATAGGTGGTTTTCTTTATGCAATTTTAAATTCTATTATAATACAACTTAGAATTAAAAAAGCAATGAATAAAGCTGCTACTTTTATGGGTACAAACCCTCCATTCCCTAATGCGGATAAGGAATATGTTGAATCCGTTACAGCATTAGGTGGTCTTGGAGCTCAATTCATTATACAATTTAGAAAAACATTAGGCAATTTTGAATATTTAATACCAATAATTGGGTCTTTTAATAATTCATTGTTAGCTAATGTAATCGCATTTGCGATGGGTAAGGGTGATGCGGGAATTTCCCTTGGAGGTCTTATGGAAGTAATTATTAACACTATTAATGAAGAAGGTTCTAGCGACGAAGAAGAAGCTATTGAAGAAGCTATTAAAGAAACACCAATACCTGAAAAGGATGAACAAAATGGTCAAACAACTGACACAGATAATCAAAGTAACCTTGGAGAAGATTAAAATATGAAAACATTTATAATAACCGAAGATGAGAAAGATAAAATTTTAAATCTTCATATTGAGAGAACTAAAAATTTATACTTAACAGAACAAAGTGTTAAAGACCTTACTGATAAAGGTTTTAAACTTTCTAACGATAAGACGCATTTTTCAAAAGAAAAAAATGATAATAATGGTACAAAAGGAACAATATTTTTGTTTAGGGGTTCTGATAAAAAATATCAATTTGATGTTAATGGTATTACAAAAGAAAAAGGTACTTGGAGTTGGGTTACAAAATCAGATGGTACAAAAGTTGTTAAATATACAAAAACACCTCCCCCACCAGTAACTAATGAGTTACCTGAATGGGCTGAATGTATTAAAGAAGAAGATTTGTTTAAAAATATAAAAGTTACCCCTAACGATAAAAACTTTGTATCTCAAAAAGACCTTGCGGGTAATTTAAATCTATTTAGTAAAGATGGGAAATATTTTCTGAAAGGTATTGGAAATACAATAATAGAAAGGGGAAAATGGAAATGTTTTCCAATGATTGGTTTATTCATTGAATATACCAATGGTAGAAAATACTTTAACGGTAAGTTTTACGATATAATTAAAGCGAAAAAAATACCTAGTTTAATCAGTCTAATTGCTGACGGAGAAAAATTAGCGGGTAAAATTGGCGATAAATTAGTTAAATGGTATAATGATACTGAAGAATGGATTAAAGATAATTCAGGTGGTGGTTCATCAAATGATAACAAACCTTGTACACCTTTAACCGATAGTGAAAAAAAGGGTGATACTTTTTATGATATTAGAATTCCGGGTGATACTAAGTATATTTATGGTAAAGATGGAAATGGTAATTGGTATACTAAAAACACTGTAAATGGTAAAGAATTTAATTTAACTAAATGTGGTTATACAAAAGCTATAAAAAAATTAGAAAAAGAAGGAAAAAAAGTTAGTAGTCCACAAAAAATAGAACCAAATAAAGTAACATCAGCACCAAATGATAAAGTAAATATTGCCTATGTTCCATCAACGACTGAACCGAAACCTGAACCAAAACCTTTACCGAATAGTGATAAAGTAACAGATAGTCAAGAAGAAATGTCAGCAACGACCAAACTTTAATAAAAAAATATATAATATGAAAAATAAAAGAATTTTAGAACAAGAAGTTAATAAAGAAACAACTCCAGTTTCAACTGTGACTTCAACACCAACTCCTCCAAAAACGGGAACAGATGTTGATTTGCGTCAAGCTTACAAATTAGGTTGTTTTAACTATCCATGGTTAACACTTGACCCAGCACCACAACCTAAAACAATAACAGGTAATAAATTAGCTATTACAGGTAAAAATGAAAATAAAGAACAAATATTCATTTATGCTAATGGTGTAGCAAAGAATAATGTTACAGATAAAACATTAAGATGGTCTTGTCCTAAATTAGCTGAACAAACTAGTTCTGTTTTATCAAATTTTGGTATTACAAAAGATGATGATGAAAAAGTAGAAGGTTTCACTGAAAAATTAAAAACTTATGTTGATGCTGGTTATATTTCTGATGTATTTTACCAATGGAATAAAATGTTAAGTACTAATTTCCCAACTATTGGAAGACTAAATGTTAAAGATTCTGATAAAAAAATATTAATTGATGCTTCTGAATTAGAAGCAAATTATGTTAAAGTCCCAGGTTTAGAAACTCAATTCCCAGGATGGAAAAATATTGTAATATGGCAACCTAGCAAAGAACTTAACATTACTACAACTCAAAAACAAGAGGATTTAAAAGGTGATGTTTGTGTAAAAAAATTGACAAGTTATGTTGTTTCAGCAATTCAAGCAAACGCTGGAATATCACCAATTTTACCTATAAATCAAGTTTTAAGATATCAAACAGATTTACAAAGATGTTGGGCTAATAATGCTTATGCAGATTTTAAAGGTATTGAAGAAAAAGATGTTGTTAAATTAACAAAAGAATTAAGTCCATTTGGGTTCTTTAAAATGGGTGGTTTTAGTGGTAAACTTAAATTTAATGATATCAAAAAAATATTAAGAGGTGAGACAAAATATTTAAAACCAGGTGCTGCAAACGGAGCATCTTCTTACATTTTTACAATAGATAGAAGAGCCCAAAGAGAATCTAAATTTGATAATTTGGACTTATTAATTAAGGAAAATTTAATGATTACTTTATCAGAAAAAAAGAAAAAAAGATTAACAGAAAACAAAATAATCACAAATAGAACTAATGTTCTGTTAGAAGGTGGTATACCAAAGACAAAAGCGAGACAAGAAAGATTAATCAACGAAATTATAAATGAAGCAATCTCATTAAACTCACAAGGTTTAGATAAAGACCTAATTAAAGAAAATTTTTGGGATACAATTAAAGGTTTATTAGGTTCCCATTCAGAAAGAGATTTAGTTGAAATGTTTAAAGAAAAATATAAAACCTTTATAATAAAAAAACTTACCAATGAACAACCTGATACTTGGGTTAGCGAAATTGTTAATACATCATTTGAAACTATCCCAACTTCAAATTATTTTAATGGAAAAGCTTTTGAATGTGACTACATAACAAATGTAATATCAAAAACTTTAACTCAAGAAATGATTAAAAAAACTGGAAAATCATTTGAAGATAACACTAGCGCAGATACAGTTTTAGATGTTGTTAAAAAATCAGTTGTTAATCTAATTGATGACCATACATTTATGAAAAATATTGAACACGGAATAGCTAAATTTATCTGCCCAGCAATACAAGGGATTCCTGATAAATTAGATAAAGCCGCGGAGCAAATGAGAGATAAGGCCTTAAAACCTTAAACTAACCCTTGGAGTAGTGTCCAATGGAATAAACCTATCTAAAAGAAAGGAGGGGAAGTTCCAAATCTTGCAAAAAGATGTCAAATGACATCTTTTTGTGGTTAACACATTTTGACATATCAATTTTAATTTTATATATTTGTCCTATAATCTTAAAACAAATAATTATGCCAGACTTTACAGCAGACATTGATATCTCACCAAGTGATTATATCTACGAATGTTCCGATTACGAAATAAAAGAACTAATAACCGAACTTAAAGAAGGCGGTTATCTAAAGGGGGGTATTACAGATACCGACGATGATAATATTATTGACGACGAATGGACAGAAATGATTAATAAAATCTATAAAAATAGATTATTACTCTCCAACGAAGATGAGGAGATTATTAGAAATATTTCCAAAAGATTAATTTAATTGGAAAATATTTGACTTTAAGTGAATTTTAATTAATATCGTAATACTTATTATAAACAAAGAAAAAACACAAAATGAAAAATATTAATAAACATATGAATTTAGTATCTTGGAACCAGCAATTTAATAATTGTTCGTATCCGAGTGTGCAAAATATTGATTCAGATGATTCATTGAGTGATTTAACAACAATCTAAAAGTTAAACATAAAATATATCAAAATTCTGAATCTAAAAAGTTCAGAATTTTTTTTTATAATAAATTTGACACAGAACAAAAAATAGTATATCTTTGTTGAGAATTAAAAAAGGGTGTTCATTGAAATAACGGTAAACAAATTATAAAGGAGGAGTGGACAAAGGTTGTTACGCGGTCTTGAAAACCGTCGCTCGGGAACGGGTTGCAGGTTCGAATCCTGTCTCCTCCGCCGCGGTATTGGATTATAGTGTATCGGTTCGCACATAACTCTTTGAAAGTTATAGGTCAAGTTCGACTCTTGATAATCCAACTAAATAAAAACCGAAATGAGGTGTAACCAGGTTGCATTCATACTTTGGGAGTATGAGGAGACGTTCAAATCGTACATTTCGGACGGAGTGGACTGTTACTAATTCATAGACTTGGCCTCAAGTGCGTAGAATTAGAATTTTAGTCAGTCTGACCAACTATTACCCCCAAGGCTTTAAAGTGAAGCACGATACTTTTAATATCGGGAAGAAGGAGCATTACCTTCTGGGGGTACAAAGTGTTTTGGTTTAGAGATTATTCCGGGTATTGGCTTTAATAATACGAAAACTCTAATTGGGTCGCAAAAGTCGTTCGGATACGGCAGCTTGACTGTAAATCAAGTCCTCACGGGAGTGGTTCGAGTCCACTGTTACCCACCTTAAACACCGAGTGGTCCGGGACCAAAGACGGCTCATATCTGACTTTAGAATGGTTCAACACCATTACTCGGTACAAAAAAATTGGTTCTCTTGTGTAAGTGGTCTGCACGCAAGACTGAAAATCTTGAGGATAGGGTTCAATTCCCTGGGGAACCACTGTATTAAAATTGGACTTGTAGCTCAGCGGTAGAGCAAGATGCTGTTAACATCGAGGTCGGGATATCGTAATTCCCCAAGTCCGCGGAGTCCTGATATAACAGGAAACCCCCACTCCCATATGGCAGCCGGTCCGTTAAGCCGGTGAAGTGGGGTAATATGGTGTTTCTAGCTTAATCGGTAAAGTGCTACACTGTGAATGTAGAGAACAGGGTTCGAAACCCGGAAACACACAAAAGGAACAGAATAATACCTGGACAGTCTTTCAACGAGACAGGGTAAAGTTTGGACAGTTCCTTAATTATAATACATCTATGGTGAAGTGGTATCATTTTCGGTTCCAACCCGAAAGGTCTGAGTTCGATTCTTAGTGGATGTGCAAAAAAGAAATGTTTAATTATTAATTATTAATTATTGTGAGTAAGTACCAGAAAACATTAGTTTTAGATTCCAGTTTTACCGCTAGAAGTATCATAACCACGGAAAGAGCTTTTGCTATTCATTATAAGGGAAACGCTGACGTAATAAAAGAACACCCAGAAACATTTGGTTTAGTTAATCCAGACTTAAAGATTAAAAAACCATCAGTTATCAAAGTTTATAAATTTGTTAACCAAAACATCCAAAAAGTACCATTAAATAGAGACAATGTTTATCGTAGAGATAATCATCAGTGTGTTTATTGTGGATGTAATAATAGAAAGACCTTAACTTTAGACCATGTTTTACCCCAATCTAAGGGAGGAAA
>Ga0209443_1001952_pt1 | contig 12498 bp, 7 predicted proteins | sample LauGreBMM110DCMD_2_FD_187571 | JGI IMG/M metagenome (GOLD analysis project Ga0209443, IMG submission 187571) | Freshwater lake microbial communities from Lake Michigan, USA - Su13.BD.MM110.DCMD (SPAdes) (version 2) | ecosystem: Environmental > Aquatic > Freshwater > Lake | place: Lake Michigan... | reverse complement strand
TTCATTATTTGCAACGTGCAATGAGAATCTTAATGATACTATCTATAACATTTCATAATCATTCTTGTGAAATGGTATGAACTAATTAAAAGATTAATGGTTTTATAAAGATTTCATTATTTGCAACGTGCAATGAGAATCTTAATGATACTATCTATAACATTTCATAATCATTCTTGTGAAATGGTGTGAACTAATAAAAAGATTAATGGTTTTATAAAGATTTCATTATTTGCAACGTGCAATGAGAATCTTAATGATACTATCTATAACATTTCATAATCATTCTTGTGAAATGGTGTGAACTAATAAAAAGATTTATAATTAAATTTACAAGATGTCGATCAGAATCCAATACAGGCATCCCTCTGTTTTTATAAATTAAATATTCACCATATCATACTGTCCCACTATATTCAATATGCATATGAAAACAATTATTTATTTACATAGACTTGTTTAATTAAACTTATTGATTTATCATAATATTTATTTATTTTATTTATTGTATCAACTATCATACTAATATTTTCACTTAATGCATTCTGTTCTAATTCCCCAAATAGATCTCCGAGCATTGTTGACCCTATTTGATAAGAGGCACCTTTGATATAATGAGCGTCAAAATGTATTCCCTTAAAGTCCTTAATACTGAGTTTAATATTAATACTTGTTTTCTTTTCATCAAGGTCTGTACACCACTGATTTATTATTCTATTTAATGTATCTTCACCGATATTTTTCAGTCCATTTACAATATTAATATTTATATATTTTTCTAGATCATGACTTTTATTAATATCTAATATATGTTGTATCTCGCGTTCAGTATTTTCAATACTTATCGGCTTCGACATAACGCCCGAAAATAAGTCCCGGTGATATAATTCGGTATGGCCAGTTAGTCCGATTATATGAATATTTTTATCGTGTTCTCTAATTTTAATGGTTGCTTGATATCCATTCATAACAGGCATCTCAATATCCATGAATATGCAATCAACTGTATCACTACAACTGTCAGAAAGATAGTAATCGCATAATTCCTTACCATTTGTAAATTTAGTTTTTGTTATTGTTATGCCGAGTTTTTTCTCGACAACCTCCAAATATTTGTAAAATATTATGGTATTGACATAATTATCATCAACAACAATAATATTTATATTAGTTTTATTAAGCGTGCTAGTTATTATATTATCTGTAATGATCGGAGTCAGTTTTGCACACGGTGGTATATTTTTAATAGAATTTAAGATATTTAGTATTTTATCGACTGTTACCGGTTTGTATATTGAATCATAAAATCCTACAGTGTTTATTTTTTCCGTCATATCTAAAGTTACATCAGCAGTTAATGCGATAATTGGACCAGTGTAGCCATCAGCAATTATTTTTTCAGTAGCATCTAATCCATTTAATACAGGCATATGAATATCCATAAATATCGCATAATAGTTATTGTGTTGTTTAATCTTCTCAATCGCTTCTAATCCATTGCATGCATCATGAGTTACATAATTATATTTTTCAAGGATTATATGCATAATATTCCGGTTCATTGTATTGTCGTCAACAACTAATATATATTTATCGTCCTGTTTATCGTCATGTTTATCACCCTGTTTATCGTTCTGTTTATCGTCATGTTTATCACCCTGTTTATCGTTCTGTTTATCGTCCTGTTTACTTGTTACATCTAATTGATTAGATTGCCGCGGTAAATGCAGGGGTTTATTCGTATCAGTTAATATATTTGATTCAAATATACCATCGAAATATTTAATAAGAATTTCATAGAGCTGTTTACTTACTATCGGTTTGTACATACAATACTTGATGCGAGAAGAGTACTGTGTTAACATTGAAAATTTTATTCGGTGTTGTGATAATACAGATGTCAACATAATAATACCTGTTGCGATACCGTAGTCTTCTATCTGTTTAACTGCGTCAAGTCCATTCATAGATGGCATATGATAATCCATTACAATTAAATCGTAGTCATTATTTTCTAATTTACATAACTTGAGATGATTTATCGCATCTATCGGCGATCTAAATGTCTTTACGACAAAATTAAATCGCGTCAACACAGATTCAAGTGTCATACAGTTAATTGCATTGTCATCAACTATACATATACGTTTCCCGATATACGCATGTTCATATTCGTTATAAATTTTATTTTTATCATGATCTAATTTCATTGTAAATACAAAAGTGGATCCTCTGCCAAGTTTACTTATTGCATATATTTCTCCTCCGGCTAATTGAACTAGTAATTTACAAATCGACAATCCCAATCCAGTACCAACATATTTTTTATTAACTCCCGAATCAATCTGTGTATAGGGTTGAAATAATTCTGTTAGTTGTTCCTGTGTCATTCCGATACCTGTATCGCTGATACTAAATTTAATAATGTTGAATTGCATCATATGTACTTCTATCTCAATACTACCAACACTAGTAAACTTAATTGCATTTTCAATAATATGGTTAAGTATCCGAACAAGTATTTTTTGATCACCTAACACATTGTGTTTTACATCTGGATGAATATAATGCACAATATTAATATTTTTGTCTTTGTTAATATGCGAATAGGCCAGTGATATAGTATCTTCTATACATTCATTAAGATCAAACGAAGAAATTGCCAGTTGTATGCACCCATCTCGAGATTTTGTATAAATCATCACGTCGTCCAATATTTTTATCAGATTTTCGGCGGAAGTATAGCACATATTCACATAGTATTTTTGCAGTTCAGTCAGTGTAGTTTCTTTCATCATGTCCAACATACCATATATACCATTAATCGGTGTCCTAAGTTCATGTGATATATTCGATACAAATGATGAGTTATACTTTGCAATATCATTAAAAGTTATGTAATGTTTGTCAAAATATCTGTTCAATTGTGTAAAAGATGCTAAAAAATATGGTTCATCTCTGTCATTATAATGTTTGTTAACAGTCATACTCAACTCGACAAGATGACCATCCTTGTGCTTTCCCATTACAATTCTGTTTTTAACTCCGATAATACGGGCATTTCCAGTTGATTTATACCTATCAACATAACTATTGTGATCTTTCGCAATCTCCTCCGGCATTAACATTGTTACATTTTTCCCGATTAGTTCTGTTTTTATATAGCCGAAAATATTATATACATATTCATTTATATGAGATATAATCATGTTATAATCTGCTATAATTAGGCATACTTGTACATTCTCTAATATATCATACCCGGTGCTTCTCGTATAAAATGACATCTTTATTAAAGTTTCGAAACCATCGTTCAAACCAGTGACTTGTCGAAACTCAATAATATATATAATATTATTTATTGTCGTCGATATATGCGTGCTATTATTACTTATTGCGCTGTTTATTAATTCTAATAAAGATGCGTCAAAAAACTCTGAAATATGTTTACCTTTTACATTTATCGTCGTATCATTAATCATTATACCGAAATTTTGCGCATCAATAATTTTTTTATCGCTGTTTATTACCGCATATATATACTTCATATACTATATCAGAGCGAAAATTTTACTCGTAGTATTTTGTGTAAATATTCTCTATTGTAGAGTTGAGGAGTTTACAAAATTGATATCCACTGATAGGTTTTCTGAAATAGTGTTCTGTCTCTGGTGATAACGAGTTGTCAGTTGTAATATTATTGTCGAGAGCTGATATAAATATAACATGTTTTCCTTTTAACAACCCTTCTTTTCTCACCATGTTGTATATATCTCTGCCATTCATATCTGGAAGATTTATATCAAGTAGTATAATTTCCGGTTTTAATGTTCTAATCAGTTCCAGTCCTTTTTCCCCTGTACTCGCATAGCAATAATTTATATTGTTATTAAAATTACTTAACATCGCTTTTGTTAGTTCGACTGTCATGTGATTATCCTCTATATGAAGAATTGTAACCATATCTGATTCGCTTATTTCACTCGGAGTATTTGCATCATATATTGAGACATCGCCACTATATCTGTCGCATTCATCTAATCTGTTTACTGATAATTTATCGAGAGATTCCGATATCATATGACCGCATTTGGTTATGTTGTCGATATATTCGTTGATATTGCTTTTGTCGTGAATTAATAGATTTGAAAATCCTATAATTCCATTTAGATGATTCCTTGTTTCGTTCTGATATGTGCTTAGAGTAGGTTCGTCGACAGAATGTATTGTTAGTAGTATTATATCATTATTTTCAACTATGTGAGTCTCCCATCTTGAATGAACAATATTATTATTTTTTAACCTAATTTTTATGTAGGTATTCGTATTATTACTTTCTAGGAGGATATCTTCTATATTCATTTTATTTAAATCATCTATTGTATATCCTAATACATTACTGAAACGCTGATTTGTCCATATATCGCTATTATCTCTGTTGCGTATGTAAATACACGGATCTGACGTACGGAAAATATTTTTTATAATATTGATAGCCATACAATTAGTAACCATATTTTTATTGTCCAAATTTATACACTTTGTATCAATATTTTATAAAAATATTATCGCATATATCCATGTTTGTGTTGCAATAAAAACCTGACTATAGCGACATCATGTTCTGTTTGAAATAAATTTTGTTATGCATGATGCGAACCAGTAAGGTATTTCATTGATGTACGCGCGCCATATCTATGTTTTTTTATCTATAAAGAATATTATGGAAAACTTAAACGACTTGTGTAAAAAACAGCACGATCTGGCGGTAAAGCTAGGAAATATTGAGAGTAACTTTGCGAATATAATATTTTATCCAAAAAATGAAATTATTGTAAATTTTCCGGTGAAGTTAGAATCGGGAAAAATAGAGATGTTTAAAGGGTATCGTATCCAACATTCAAATATACTTGGTCCATATAAAGGAGGCTTGAGATTCCACCATGATGTATATCTTGATGAGTGTAAAGCCCTCGCTTATTGGATGACACTCAAATGTTCGTTGCAATCATTGCCTTTGGGAGGGGCGAAGGGAGGGATAAAATTCGATCCGCGTCTTTACTCAGATGAAGATATGAAACGTATATCTATCGGGTTTAGTGGCGCATTGTATAAATATATTGGAACGGATTGTGACATTCCCGCGCCAGATGTCGGCACAAATTCGAAAGTTATGGATTGGATGACTGCTTCCGTACAGCGGATAAATAGGACTCATGACAACGGAATGTTCACTGGTAAATCACTTGAATATGGCGGATCAAAAGGGAGATCTGAAGCTACTGGTAGAGGGGTTGGGTTATGTTTGCAATCATGGGCAGACGCGAAGAATGTAAATTTAGTAGACAATACATATATTATTCAGGGATTTGGCAATGTTGGATCATTTACTGCAGAATATCTAGATGGTCTAGGAATGCATTGTAAAGGGATTGGGGATCACACTGGTTATTATGTGTCTGATAGTTTCATTAATGTAAAAGATGCAATAAAATATTGTGCCAAAAATAAATCTCTTGAAGGGTTCGACTCTGTAAAAGTTACAAAAAAAGAATTCTTCTCGATAAGATGTAATGTTGTTATATTGGCAGCTCTTGAATTGCAATTATGTGGTGACGAAGCATTATATATAAATTGTGATGTATTAATCGAGGGCGCTAATGGACCTACTGACATAGATGCTGATAAAATATTGGAAAATAAAGGAATCGATGTCATACCAGATATATTGGCAAACTCTGGTGGGGTTGTTGTGAGTTATTTTGAATGGCTACAAAACCTGAGAAAAGAATACTGGGAACTCGATGATATCAGGAGGAAACTTTATGATCGAATGACAGCGACATTTAAAAAAGTATGGGAGCATAGTAGAGAAAATAAAATGGCGATGAGAACAAGCGCATATATATTGTCGCTGACAAATCTTCAGAAAAACTATGAAATTAAATATAATTTTTAAAACTTACATTAATCAACGACAAGATCATGTTCAATCATCTGTCTAATAAGCTCTATATCCTGAGTTTTTTCATGCAAGTAATATTTATCACCTATTTTTTGTACACATAACACAATTTTTTCGTAATATACACCTCTGTTCCATATACCTGATGTATCAATTACTAAGGTATCAATTCCGGATGTATCATGCTGTATTGTACAATACATATATTTTTCGTCGCCATATATTTTTAATATTGCATTTTTCACCAATATGTTACTGATGTAATCCCGTGTAGTTGTGTAATTTATAGAATGTTTACTGTTGAAACATTCTATCATATTTTTTATTTTCGCGTCAGAACTGCAGAGTATGACGGTTTCTTTATAGTTGTTTAATATAGTGACAATTCTTTTATCGTTAAAATCATATTCATTATTTGATTTAATTATGTTATTTGTTTGTAATTTATCAAGATATTGTATGCTTTCTTTATATTCCATGTCACAAAACATCACCCGTTTAATTGTATTTCTTTCTATATATTTAATTAATCTACCTTTCCATAATATCTTAAATAACATTTTATCACCATAATAAGATTTGTCGCATGCATAGCTTTGAAATTCAAGTGGTAATATATTTTTACCATACCATACACCCTGTTGTCTCGTAAACATTTTTTTAATAACTTCATCAAATACAATCAGCATTGCATTTATATCTCCGATAAAATAGTCGCTACCTTTATACGAAACCTCAAAGTCTGACGTTAATTGCGATTTCAATTTGGTAAATGCTCTATGTGGATATTTACACATAACGATTCTATGAATTATTTTAGTAGCTAATAACATTTTACTAACTGTTCTCGCCAATGATACTGAAATTTTTATAAGATTATTATCTGTGTTGTCGCGTGACAAGTATACAACCCCCCTTATAAGCATCGATATGATATTATTAAATATATCAATTCGTGTTTTGTATTGTTATTTTCAATATTTAGACGTGATGTATAAAATGTAATCTTAATAGTTTCATGTTCCATATCGACGCTTTGTAAATTTCACTATAAAATTTTAATTAATCCATGCCATTTTATGAGAATGAAGGAATATTTGTCATTAGTTTGCTTTGTGTGTGATGGCAACAGTGCAATCTATTGAATACCGTACAACACTTTACTTAATTCATACCATTTTACAAGAATGAAACAATGTTATAGATGGTAGTGTAAAAATACACCTTGTATGATATGAATAATGAAATCTCTGTAAAATCATAAAGTTTATAATTATTATTTTTATAAACTGTACACACAAAACATAAAATGTAGTCTCGATAGTTTTACGTTTCATATTTGTTTCCATATCGACGCTTTGTAAATTTCACTATAAACTTTTAATTAATCCACGCCATTTACAAGAATAATCAAAAGAATGTTACAGTTAGTATGGTTAATATACTCTGTGTATAGTGAAAGTAAATCCATGTAAAATCGCCAGGTTTATAATTATAATTATGTTTGTTTCTAGACTGTAATCTTAATAATTTTACTTCCTATATTTGTGTCCGATTCAACAATGTATGTATCTTGTGTAAAAGATCAGCGTTTTTTCATGCCAATTTTTGATTTTCCAGTTTTATTTCTGATATAATGTATAGCATCTGTTAAATATGTCTCACTAAATATATTGTGTTTTTTTGTCAGTAAACTAAAAATAGATTGATCGTGTATGTGCTCTCTAAAACATCCAAAATTTGGTGTTACAGATACAGAATCATCTATATTGTGATAATCGCTGCTTATTTCATACCATTCATTCACAAAAAGACGGGTTTCTTTACATACTAAAAACAAAATAGCGCCTGCTTGTCTCTGATCCATATCAAGGTATTCATTTTTATTCATGTCTAGTTTATTTATTAAATCGAGTTTATTCCAGTTTCTTTCTGCGGAATAAGTTGATGTACCTACAATCTTATCAATTTTTACTATGTCTATACATTCTAGTAATTTATTTTTACGGTCTAATGTGAGTTCACACCCGCAGTCCAGATATAGTAATATGTCTCCATCCGCCATATGAAATTTGATTTATATGGAGTAACTTTTGTTTATATGCATGTATTCTTTTGCGATGTGTATTTATTAGTATTTTGGACGTGCGACTGATACAATAATTATGTTAAATACGATGCTCTTACGTTTTATATATTGGATATATTTAGATTTGAGAGTGTTGTAAAAATTGAATTTACAACTATAAAATACATCTATTGTTCATTAAAAAATGTGTAATTTATTAATTTTAATGGACACTGGATCGGTAATTAAAGGAATATCAATAAAGGATGTCGCAGAGAGAGCATCTATATGCGGAGGTCTCTTAATTATGTGTGTCGCATTGATTGAGTCATATATTATGTATCGATTAAAGGACCAATTTTACGATGTATATATGTACAAATCAATTACAGGCACATTAAGCAAGGAAAACATTCAATTTGTACTCGCATCATGTGTACAAAATTTTATAATTGCGATATGCGCTTTTACAGGAATATCGTTAAAATATACCATACATATCCCATGCACTCTTGTATTCTTATTTATTATTTCGCTAATAAAGTTCGTATGGAGTTCCATACTATTCTACATATATTTTATGTCTGAAAACTGGTATGAAAATCTATTTACTGTAATTGAAAGCGATGGCTATTTTAATTTAATATTTTTAAAAATGGAGATGATAACAGCTATTGTATTGATTATGGTATGTGTGTTCCTAATATATACATATATATGCATGCCAAAATACTCTACAGGAGTTGTTAATTACGCGGTATCGAGCGCGATTTATGGTATAGTTGTATCAGTCGCCAGAGAAAAGACACAATTTAATATAATTAAAACAGATAAACATGAAATTAGATACGCGCCTAATATACTTGTTGTAAATAAATTAACATGGATTAAAATTATTAATGCAATCATATCAAGTATTCTACTCATAATAGGGATTCACCATTCAATTGTTATTGCTACAAACAATATCAATATGGACGATATTGTTAATTGCACGCATAATAACGCAGTGAAACACATTAAAAATTGCGCAATAACTTCCGCAATTATTTACTATATTGCGAGTATATATTATGCAATCGCAGCGCATATAGTTAAAACAAAAACACCGGTATTAAATATGATGTGTATGATTATATTTTGTGTCTCAAAAATTTGGAGTTATTATCTGTTTATCAATGTATCTTATTTTGATTGCATTCCTGAGACGATGACTAGTTTTTATGGTTTCTACTCAATAGTAGAGATTGATATGTGGAGTATACTATTTATTATTATTATTCCATGTACAATATTGTCTACTAATCGAAACTACTTTATTGAAACAAAGTACCCGGGCGACACAACACTTGAGATGGTAGCATATTCAAATTACCGACCAAATGAAAATATTGTTAATGCGGTAACTGTTAGTACATGATATGATCTATAAAAAAATTGAATAAATAAGTATTGGTGACTATATCATTATAATAAACTATATATAAATGATAACAACCAGGTCAGTATCTAGCTATTCAAAATTATATTCAGTTGTTATGTGCGTATTCGTATCAGTCGCAACATTACTAGAATTCGTAATCGGATATAACTCTGTATTTTTGGAATCTGATTGTTATCAAGATTTGACAAATTATGTCGCGACTATATTAGTATTCAATATACTGGCATGTATTATTCCGTTAATAGGTTTGTGTTGTACGCAATATATAATATTAACGAGTACAATGATATTTATATGTGGATTATTCTTTTTAAAGAGTATATGGACATTCGAAGCATTTATAAAGTATTTTAATACAGGATATAAATATGTTAACAGAGAATGTCACATGTCAAATATATTTTACAACCAGGTAGGAGTCGTAAATATTGATATGTTGCTGGCAATTATAAATATTCTATCGATGATCTCAATGATATTTTTTCTCACGTGTACAAAAGTTTATATTACAAAAAAATATAATCTAGAAAAATCATATGTCACAAATAACAAAACAAAATTTGGAGAAATCAAAACAGATACATTTGTAGAAAAGTCTTCATGTCTTAACATTCCAGTTGTAAGAACCTCTGATATGGACAGGATATTATGTTTCATAATAGGTACGGGAATGATTCTTATCGGAACTCGTCATATTATTTGTTACACAGCTAACAATGCATCTTCAGATGCATCATTTTATAATAACACTGTTGACAGCCTTGAAACATATGCATTATTTTCAATAGCGGTTCACTATATGTGTGGATTTTTGTTGCTAGTATTAATGTTCAACAGAGAAAATATATGTGCAGAAAAAATCCCCGGCGTAATATGTGTGTTTTATACTATATGTATGATATGTGGAGTAAGTGGTAATAATACTCTAATAAATGTATTTGAAACATACGAAAATAAATCAGAAATAAATTTGGCATATGATATATATTCTGTCGCTCAGTTTGATACAATTGCAGTATTTATGATGGTGATTGTACCGTTCGCATTTGTAAATTACTCGTCGATATATATTATTGATACCAACAGCAAGTCATCTAACAATAATATATTAACAGCAGAGTTGTTAAACGATTGTTGTAGTGACGTTGATGTTATCGAAGAAGCTGTTATTATTGAAAACAATTGCTAATTATTTTATAAGGGTGCAAAATTATATATATTTCAAATAAAATTAACTATGAGAATAAGAAGCTCAATTTGGGATATGTCTAAATTATTTAAACAAAAAAATATATTCACATATTAAAAATAAATATATGAACAAACAATAAAAAATACAAGAATTACAAAACCAAAAGAAAAATATTTCAATAAACGATTAGAAATAATGGAAAAAGACAAAATAAATGCAATTTTAGAAACTTTAGATAAAAAATGTAAAAATATAAGACACATGTCCATCATATTCAAATGAATATTATTTATATTACATTATTATTGTTTTAACAGATGTTCAAACTTGGAATTAATTAAATAAATTATTTAGTGAAAGAACACAACAAGCTCCTAAAAATCATTATAAAACAATTGAAGATAAAACATTTAGATTTGTCTAACTTAAATATTTATGAGGATGCTTATAAAAAAATAATAAATTAATAAATTAGATTTAAAAAAATCAAAAAAAACTTAAATTTATTTATTGATAGTTACGATGTATGCAATAAAAACGGACATGAAAATGTTGGTTATGGATATAATCCTAAAAAGAAACAAAAATATCAGCAATTTGTGACGAATATAAAACAATTTTATATGTGTTCATAACTACAACAATTAATAAATCACCAAATGTTGAATCAAAAAAAGCAGAACAGCTAACAAAAAAAGAAAAAAATACCTATATTATTATGGGACAAATTTATTATTTGCTTATAAATTGCAAAATATTACATCTTGAAATCTTAATCCTCCACCCCAAGGTGTGTTTCTTGTATTAAAAAAATATAAAAGTGATAAAAATTGATATTATTTAAAATTAAGTACTCAAATAATAAATACGAGTTAAATGAATACACTAGATATAAATGGTTTTTATCTAATTACATCTTTTTTAAACCCTCATGATATAAAAATTTTAGGTAGATTATCAAAAAATGTCTATAACAATTGTCGTCACTTTATGACATATTCGTACAATAAACATAGATACAATAAATCATATTGCAAATTACATATGGCTAAATGGATAGTGTATGAATGTAATGAATTAATGATCAAAGACTGTATTTCAAAAAATTTAACACTTGTTAATATAGAGTTCTATAGTGATTTCAATCAACCGATAGAAGCCCTTGCCAACTGTACAAGCCTTCAACAAATTACGTTTGGTAAAAAGTTCAATCAACCGATAGAAGCCCTTGCCAAATGTACAAACCTTCGACGGCTTACATTTGGATGGGAGTTCAATCAACCTATCGAAGCCATCGCCAACTGTACAAACCTTCAACAAATTGCTTTTGGCGCATCGTTCAATCAACATGCCGAAGTCCTTTCCCACTGTACCAACCTTCAACAAATTACTTTTGGTTGGGAGTTCAATCAACCCATCGAAGCCCTTTCCCATTGTACAACCCTCCAACAAATTACTTTTGGTTACAATTTCAATCAGTTCATCGAAGCCCTTTCTCACTGTGTAAACCTTCAACAAATTACTTTTGGTTGCTGGTTCAATCAACCCATTGAAGCCCTTTCCCGCTGTACAAATCTTCAACAAATTACTTTTGGCTGGGATTTCAATCAACCAGTCGAAGCCCTTTCCCACTGTATGAACCTTCGACAAATTACTTTTGGCGAATCGTTCAATCAACATGTCGAAGTCCTTTCCAACTGTACAAACCTTCAACAAATTGCTTTTGGCGAATCGTTCAATCAACATGCCGAAGTCCTTTCCCACTGTACCAACCTTCAACAAATTACTTTTGGTTGGGAGTTCAATCAACCCATCGAAGCCCTTTCCCA
>Ga0209443_1001948_pt1 | contig 12507 bp, 12 predicted proteins | sample LauGreBMM110DCMD_2_FD_187571 | JGI IMG/M metagenome (GOLD analysis project Ga0209443, IMG submission 187571) | Freshwater lake microbial communities from Lake Michigan, USA - Su13.BD.MM110.DCMD (SPAdes) (version 2) | ecosystem: Environmental > Aquatic > Freshwater > Lake | place: Lake Michigan... | reverse complement strand
CCGGCCGGGACGAAAGCATCCCGGCCCTTTTGCTTGTGTGGTAGGGCCAAGCTGCCGCTTGGCCGTGGCATCGCCGGCCGCCAGCGAAGCATCGCGGCCGGCCCGAACGGCCGGAACCTCGCAGCACTCGTTCCAGCCTAAGTTATCGGCGGCGCGGCAGCGCCAGCCCTACCCCAGCACACCGGCCGGGCGAAAGTATCCAGGCCTATTCCTTGTGTGGTAGGGCCAAGCTGGACGCCCGCGAAGCATCGCGGCCGGTCCGGATGGCCGGAACCTCGCTTGGCTCGTTCCAGCCCAAGTATCGGCGGCGCGGCAGCGCCAGCCCTACCCCTGCACCCCGGCCGGGCGAAAGTATCCAGGCCCGTTTCGCTGCCCGAGTCTCAACGCTGCCCCAGCAGCCTATCGTACTCCGCATGGGTGCCGACCACACCCACTGCACACCACCGTCGTCCCGCTTCCAAGCGATGGCCCGGTAGTGGTTTCCCACCCGCACTGAAAACCGGTGGCCGGCGCCGGCCAACCGCTTGTAGTTCAGCGAAGGATGCTGGGGGTTCGCCAACCAGAGCTGATAGTTCTTCAATGCCAGTGCCTGGACCTCCTCCGGCATCTCGTGAAGCCTCTGCCAAAATCTTGGCGTGGCGGTGGAATTCATGCTTGGGCCGGCCATTTCTTGCCAACCCCTTCCGCCTGGGTGGCAGCGGCCTCAGCAAATAGGAAATCCAGCCGGCCCGCTTCGGCATCGGCCTGCATCTGCTTCGACCATGCTTCATCCTTGGCCGCATCAAACCAGTCGGCCAGTTTCCAGAACTCGTCTGCGGGCAGTTCGCGGATCGCCGACTCAAGCTCCAAGACCGTGCTCATGGTAGGAGGATGGCCGGGCCCACCTATGGCAGTCAACCCGGCGACCACGAGGTACCGGTCCGGATGGCCGGAACCTCACGGCGCTCGTTCCATCCCAAGTATCGGCGGCGCGGCAGCGCACGCCCTACCCCTCGACACCGCCCGGGACGGACGGATCGACGCCACCGATCGGTCTGGATCCCGTCACGCCGACACCGGCCTACATCGATGCCATCCGAGCGGGAGGCATCCGCAGCGACACCGCCCATGTGGCGACGGCGACCACCACCACCGCGAGGACACGGAAAGCCGTCGCGTAGGAGCCGGTCGTCGCGACGACCTGGGCCAGCAACAACGGTCCCACGGCGGAAGCGATGACGGTGAGCGTCTGGGCCGCGCCTTGGATGAGACCGAGGTGCTCGCGTCCATAGATACGGGCCCAGACGGTGAAGAACAGCACCGTGACGAACCCGCCCGCCAAGCCCATCACGACCGCCTGGCCCATCAGCCCGGCCATCGTGCGCAGGTGGGGCAAGGTGACCAGACCGGTCGCGAGCAGCGCGAGGGCGACGGCCATCAGGCGTCCGAGCGGCCAACGTCCAGCCAGCCATCCGCCGAGGAAGTTGCCGGCGAGAGCGGTCATCGCCGTGACGACGAGCGTGAGGTGGTAGGCCGAGGCGTCGAAACCGCGCTCGGCAAGGATGGATTCGTTGAACAGACCGATCCCCGAGGCGACCAGGCCGTAGAGCGCGGACCCGAGTCCGAACACCCAGAACGCCGGCGTCCGCAGCGCTTCGGAGAGGGTGGCGGATGGCACATCGGAGTCAGGCGATCCTGCCGTTCCGCCGATCCCGTCGCAGAGGGGCCGGGGGGCGACGTCCGCTTCGAGACCGCAGGACTCCGGGCTGCGGCGGACGAAGAGCCAGGCGATCGGCGCCATGCCGAGCAGGAGCGCCCAGCCGATGCCGTTCCAGGCGACGCGCCATCCTTGGCGGACGACGACCTCGCCCACGAGCGGGAACGCCGCCATGAAGCCGATGCTCAGCGCGACCGTGTAGAGCGCCATCGCCGTCGGCAGGCGTCGGGTGAACCACTGCGGCACGATGCTCAGGCTCGCGACCGACAACGCGCTCTGCCCGAGCGCACGGGTCAGGGTGACGGCGACCGCGAGCCAAGCGACCGAGGTGACCCGACCCATGCCGAGCACGACCCCGCCGAGGCCGATGGCGAGCGCCGTGAGCACGATCCGCGCGCCGAGACGATCGATCAGACGGCCGAATCCGATGCACGCGGCGGCGCCGATGAGCGTGGCCCAGAAATTGATCTGCGCGAAAGCGATGCGGTCGAGGCCGAGGTCGGCGAGCAGCGGTTCGGTGATGAGACCGAGGCCTTGGGTCCGGCCGGGAAGGGTCGCGACCATCGCGAGCGCCGCGACCAGCAGATTGACCCAGCCATAGTAGAACGGCAGACGTCCGGCGATGGCGGGAGGCTTCGGGATCGGCGTGTCGACGGCGGTCATCGCGCCGGAGCCTAGCGCGGGGCGGAGGCGAGGCGATCGGATTCCAGGACCCGCCCGCGCGCCGGTCAATGGTGATGGGCGACGCCGCTGGCGTGCTGCCAGGCGTGCAGCACGTGGGCGATGATGTCGTCCACGCCGCCGCCGTGCTTCACCTGCGCGAAGACCACCGGGCCGGGTCCGCGCATCTTCTTCGCGTCGCGGGCCATGACCTCGAGATCGGCGCCGACGGCCGGCGCGAGGTCGGTCTTGTTGATGACGAGCCACCGTCGGGACCCGCGGACCGGCGTCGGGTGTATCCAACGCGCGACAGCGGCACGGTCTCCCTGGACCGGGCCGTCCGCACCGACCTGCGCTCGGACGCCAGGCGAGGGCCGGCGCCGCGGTATCGGGCGCTGGCGGCAAGAAAGCCGGGCGCCCCGCTGTCCGCGCCAGGGTCGGCCGGGCTCAGCCCGCCGTGGCGGCGCGGGCCTTGGCCTGGGCCTTGGTCTGCGCCTTCAGCCATTTCTCGGCCTGCCCCATGAACCCGAAATAACCACCCCGGGCGTACGGCCACAACTGGAAGTCGGTGGGCCGGCGGCACAGCACCAATTCGACACCCGCCGTCGTCAGTGCGGCACGGACCGCCTCCAACCGGTCGTTCAACGGCCCCACGGCCGGCGCGTAGGCGACCACGGCAGCGAGACGCTCCTTCACCGCCCATGCGGCCAGACCTTCGGCCAGGGTCGTCGACGGAAGCATCTCCGCGGTGCAGCCGAAGTGCTCGCCGGCCCGCTCGACCGCATCGGCGAACGACGCGTCGCGATGACGACGGCGAGGCGCGCCGAGCGAGGCCGTGCCGTCTTCTGCCGCGCTGGTGAAGGCCGCGGCGGCGACGAAGGCGGCCTCGTGGAGCTCGCCGATCTCGGGGGTCATGTCCTCTTCGTGGATCCAGAGCCCGGAACGTTCCGCGAGTTGGGCGGGTTTGGTCGGATAGGTGGCGAACCGGCTGGCCTCCGGGGTCGGCGTGGGCGCATCGGGTCCGACGACGTCGAAGACCGTCGCCCGGACCTTCTTCTCGTCGAGGCGTTCGAGCCCGGTCGTGTCGGCCAGCAGCTCGGGCGCGCAGCATTGCTCGAGGTTCGCGCGGGTCACCAGATACGGCTTGTCCTTGGTCTGCAAACCGGCGACCCAGCGCCAGTTCAAGGTGTTGCTGGCCGCATCGGCATCGAGCAGGTGGCGGAGGAAGAAATCGGCGCCGACCTCCCAGGGAAGGCGTTCGACATGGATCCAGAAACTCGCCCACCACATGCGGGCGTGGTTGTGCAGGTATCCGGTCTCGACCAGTTCGCGGGCGAAGCGGTCCATGATCGCCACGCCGCTCCGGCCGGCCATCACCTCGTCCGCTCGCTGGCGGACGACTTCGTGCAGGGTCCCTTTCAGGGCCTCCAACCGATCCGCGTAGTCGCGCCAGACGGCGGGCCTTGTCTCGAGCCAGCCCTTCCAGTAGCGGCGCCAGAAGATCTCCTGCAGGAATTTCTGTGCGACCGAGGACGGATGTTTCGCGAGCAGACCGGCGGTGATCTCGTCCTCCGTGACCAAGCGGCTGCGGATGGCCGGCGAGAGCCGCGAGACATGGGGATGCCCCGGGGCGACGAGATTGCGCTTGGCACCGTAAGCCGGGACGAGGGGTTGGAACGCTTCCCACCGCGCCAAAGCGCCGGAGCGCGAGGCCGGGAAAGTCAGGACAGGTACAGACACGGACCGAAGGTTGGCATCCACCGGGCAGAGTCAATCCAAGCCGTCCGCAATCCTCCGCACGCGGACGACGATGCCCGGAGCCATCAAGCCACCGCGGACCGGCCCATCAGCGCCTCGACCTCGCTCAGGACGCGGAGCGCGATCGGGTGCGGCGATCCGGTGCCATCGATCACGCGGACGCGTCCGGGCCAGGCTTCCGCGAGCTTTTCATACGCGGCATCGACCCGCCGGAAGAAAGCGTCCTGCTCGGCCTCGAACCGGTCGGGCAACGGTGCGGTGGCCAGGTTCCGTGCGGCCAATCGGTCCAGCGCTTCCTGCCTCGGGACGCGGATGAGCAACGTCAGGTCCGGTCGCGTGCCGGCCACGGCGAGCTCGATGACCGCGCGGACGGCCTCGGCGTCGAGGCCGCGCCCGCCCGCTTGGTACGCCGTCGTGGAATCGTAGAACCGGTCGCAGAGCACGATCTCCCCGTTTCCCAGCGCCGGCCGGACCACCCGGCGCACCAGTTCGGCGCGGCTGGCGTTCATCAGGAGCAGTTCGGTCTCCGGGGCCATGCCGTGGCCGTCGGGATCATGCTTGAGCAGATGGCGGAGCTTCTCGCCGAGCGGGGTGCCGCCGGGTTCGCGGAGCTCGCGCACGACACGGCCGCCCGCCCGCAAGGACTCGGCGAGCAGGCGGACCTGCGTGCTTTTCCCGCACGCTTCTCCGCCTTCGAACGTGATGAAGAGGCCACGTGCCATGCCGACGCTCACGGGGCCAAAGGAGGCGCCTTCGCCTTGGTGCCGGCATCCGGGACCGCGCCGCCGCCGGGCAGCTTGACCTCCAAGGCGAACTCGCCGCCCAAGTACTCGACCAACGAGCCGACCTGGTCGTCGCTGAGGATGCCGCCCTGCTTCAGCGAGAAGGCGGGCATCAGAGAACCTTCGCGACCGCTGGTGATCCACTGCGTCCAATAGGCGCGATCAGTCGGTTTGTTGAGCGCGCGGAGCGACGGCACCATGGACGCCCGGTGCTCGCCTTCGTGGCAGATGCCGCAGGCGGTCTCGTACAAGGCCTTGCCGGTCTTGCCCAACGTCGGCGCCACGTGGCAGGTCGCACAATCGCCGCGGAACACGGATTGCCGATCAGCCGCGGCGATCTGCATGTTGCGGGTGCGGTCGCCGGTGCGGGCCGCGTTCAGATCGGGTGCCGGGATGATGCAACGGACGGTCAGCGGGATGGGGCCCACGGACGAGTTGATCGTCGCGGTCTTGCTGATGGTCCCGTACTTGTTGCGCATGTCGACGATCACACCGATCTCGCCGTGCTCGCCGGGGGCGATGACCCACGGCTGCTGGGGCAACTTCGCCGCGGTGCAGCCACAGCTGGTGTGGACGTTCTGGATCGTGACCGTCTCCTTGGAGACATTGGTCAACGCGAAGGTGAACTTCGCCTCCGTCTCGCCGGCCTTCGCGGCGTATTCCTTGAGCTTGGAATCCCACGCGAGCGCGGCGGGATTGTTGACCTTCGGCGTGATGGCGAGCGTCGGCGCGGACTGCGGCAGCCCGGCGGCACCCTGGACGGAGGCGGTGCCGGCGACCTGGTTGGTGCGGAGCCGGATCGGGCGGCTGACGATGCGAGGAGTCGCCGGGCCCCCTTGAGGTGCGACCGGCGGCGGCGGCAACGGAGGCGGCTCCGCGGCCGACGCGACCAGCAGCGACAAGGAAAGGACCAGCCCGGACGGGAGGAACCGGCGCAGCACAGCGGTCATCTTCATACGACGGAAGAACCGATAGCAGCGCGCGGGAAGTTGGACGAGGGGGATTTGCGCGAAGCCGATCCGTGGTCCGACGCGGGTCTCACCACCTGCCTTCGCAGTCCGCGGCCCCCTCACCCTCGACCCGGCTGCCGCCCGGGGCTTTCTCACCGCCCCTCTTCGGACATCCCGCGCGGGCCGCGGCTTGGCTTCATCGCCCGAGCTGCTACAATCACAACGTCTCCATGAAACACGCCCGCATCCTGACGCTGATCTTCTTGTCGTCGTCCGCGCTGACCGCTGCGGAACCGGCCAAACCGGTCGACGTCTCGAAGATCCCCTTGCCCGTGCCGCGCAAGGTCGACTTCACGCAGGAGGTGTATCCGATGCTCAAGGAATCCTGCTTCTCCTGCCACGGCGCGCAGAAGCAGAAGGGCAAATATCGCTGCGACACCAAGGACGGCGCCTTCAAGGACACCGACCACGGCCCCACGATCGTCCCGGGCCACAGCGAGAAGAGCTCGCTCGTCCACATGGTCTGCGGGCTCATCGACGAGATGCTCATGCCGCCGCCGAGCGACAAGCCGGGCCAATCGGAGAAGCTCACCGACGCGCAGGTCGGCGTCTTGCGCGCCTGGATCGACCAAGGTGCCGTCTGGCCCGACGGCCCGATCGCGGAGGTCGTGAAGCCGGTCACCTTCGCCGCCGATATCGGGCCGCTCTTGGCGGCGTCGTGCGCCGCCTGCCATTCGGGCGCGGACCCGAAAGGCGGCTTCGGCGTCGGTTCGGCAGAGTCCGTGACCAAAGGCGGCAAGACCTATGGCAAGGCGGTGACGCCGGGCGATCCTGCGAAGTCGCCGCTCGTCACCATCGTCGCCGGACTCGACGAGGACCTACCGCTCCCCGAAAAGCACAAATTGCTGCCGAAGCAGCTCGATCTCGTGAAGCGATGGATCGGGCAGGGCGCGAGATGACGCGGGTGCCGGCGGCGCAACGCGTCGCCAAGAAATGGCAACGCGTCGTTAGCAGGACTCCAGACGGTCGGGCATCGTCGCCGCTGCATGGAAATCAAACGCTTCGTCAGCGGCCTCGCGCTCGCCGCCACCACCTCCGCGCTCCTCGCCCACGATGAACCCTTCGGCTATCTGCGCGGCGCGCAGACCGAGGCCAAAGGAGAATGGGAGGTCGTCCAGTGGAGCACCGCCCGCATCGGCAAGGAATCCGGCCGCTACCTCGGCCTCGACCTCGCCACCGAGGTCGAATACGGCGTGACCGACCGCTTCCAGGTCGCCGCCTATGTCCTCAGCGACTACCTGCTCGCCAAGGACTCCGTCGGCAGCTCCAAGACCTTCGACGACCGCAACCGTTTCTCGGTGACCGGCGGGACCCTCGAGTTCAAGTACCAGTTGCTGAACCCGTTCAAGGATTCCTTCGGCCTCGCGCTCTACTTCGAGCCCGGCTACCGGAGCAGCGGTCGCGTGAGCGGCGACAGGGAGGACGAGATCGAGCTGGAGATGAAGCTGATCCTGCAGAAGAACTTCTTCGAGAACCGCCTGATCACCCTGTTCAACTACACGATCGAGCCCGAGTTCGAGAAGGAGCCGGGCCACGATTGGGAGACCGATCTCGGCATGGAATGGACCGCCGGGCTTTCCTGGAGGTTCGCCCAGCACTGGTGGATCGGCGCGGAGACCCGGCTCGACACCAAGTTCAGGGACGCCGACCTGGGCGACAGCAAGTTCGTCACCTTCTCCGCCGGCCCGACGCTGCACTATTCCGGCGAGAAGTTCTTCGCCACGCTCGCGGTGCTGCCGCAGATCTGGGGATGGCCGGACAAGACCGGCACCGGCGGTCTGCAGCTCGACGACCGCGAGCGCGTCGAGATCCGGTTCAAGCTGGGCACCGAGTTCTAGGCCCTGGAGGACGGCGTGACGAGAGCGGCGGATGCCCGGGGAAGCGTGAGGACTTCCGGCATCCGCCTGCTTGCCCTGCTTGCCCCGGACCCGCCGGACCGGTGACGATCCGCCCGTGCCGCTCTGTTGGATCCTCGGAGGCTTCGCGCTGCTCACCGTCGTCATCGGCGGCTGGCAGTTCGTCGCCGCGCTGCGCTTCCCTCTCCATCGGCGGGTGCCGCCGGCCGTGCCGGCGCCGGGCGTGACGCTGCTCAAGTCGCTCAAGGGCTGCGACGCGCACACACGAGATTGCCTTCGCAGCTGGTTCACCCAGGACCATGCCGGCCCGGTCCAGCTGCTCTTCGCCGTGCAGGACGCGTCCGACCCGGTCTGCGGGATCGTGCGCGAGCTGGCAGCGGAATTTCCCACGGCCGATGTGCGGCTCGAGGTCGTCCCGTTCCTGGTCGGCGCGAACGCCAAGGTCTCCAAGCTCGCCCATCTCGAGAACTTCATCGCGCACGACCTCGTCGTCATCAGCGACGCCGACGTCAAGGCGCCCGCGGACCTGCTCGCGCAGATCTTGGCGCCGCTGCAGGACCCGAAGGTCGGCTTGGTGAACTGCTTCTACCGGCTGGCGAACCCGACGACGGCGGCGATGCGTTGGGAAGCCGTCGCCATCAACGCCGATTTCTGGAGCCAGGTGCTCCAGTCGCGGACGCTCCAGTCGCAGGATTTCGCGCTCGGCGCGGCGATGGCGGTACCCAAGGCGCGGCTCGCGGACATCGGCGGTCTCCGCGGGTTGGCGGACCACCTCGCGGACGACTACCAGCTGGGCAACCGGATCGCCCGGCTGGGATATCGCATCGAGCTCTGTCCGGTCGTGGTGGAATGCTGGGATGCGCCGATGGGATGGCACAAGGTCTGGGCGCATCAGCTGCGCTGGGCGCGGACGATCCGCGTGTGCCAACCGGTGCCGTTCGCCGCGAGCATCCTCAGCGACCAGACGGTCTGGGTATCAGCCTTCGCCATCGCCCTCGGGAGGCCTTGGGGGCCGTGGGTCTTCGCAGCCGGGTTCGCCGTCCGCGCGGCCACGGCGGTGGTGCTCCAGGCGCGGATCGGGATCCCGGCCACCGGAGCCCGGGTCGGCGCGGTCTTCTTGAAGGACCTGCTCGGCCTGGCCATCTGGGCGGCCGCGTTCTTCGGCGACCAGGTCGTATGGCGAGGCGTGGCCTACCGGGTCGGCCGCGACGGCAAGCTCACGCGGTTGTAGCGGCGCGATCCAAGGGCCTCACCGATAGGTCGGCCCGCGACCAGCCGTTTCCGGACACGCCGGATTGCCCGGCCCGGCGTGAAAAGTTTCACTTTCGTAACCTTCCCCTTCGGCCACGTTCCCTTCGTCCATGAAACCGTTCCTGAGCTTCTTCGCGCTGCTCGCGCTCGCCGTCCTACCGCTCCGGGCGGCCCGGCAGATCTCCGTCAGCGAGGTCGACTACAACCCGGTCGGCGGTTCCGATCACGAGTTCGTCGAGCTCGTGAACCTCGGCCCGACACCGTTCGACCTGAGCGGGGCCCGGTTCACCAACGGCGTGGTCTATCCGTTCAAGGCCGGCACGGTGGTCCCGTCCGGCGGACGGATCGTGGTCTGCAACAGCAAGACCAAGTTCGCCGAGCGCCACGGCGACATCGGGTCGCGCCTCGCGGGATCGTTCGACGGAAAGCTCAGCGACGACGGCGACACGCTCTCCCTCGTCGATGCCGGCGGGAAGCTGCTCCTGGAATTCACCTACGCCACCAAGGGCGCCTGGCCTTCCCGCGCCAACGGCCTCGGCAGCTCGCTCGAATGCATCGATCCGGCGGGCGACCTCGATGCCCCGGCCAACTGGCGCAGCAGCACCGAATACGGCGGATCCCCCGGTGTCGCCGGCATCGGGCCGTGGCGCCCCATCGTCATCAACGAGGTGCTCACCCACACCGATCCACCGCTGGAGGACGCCATCGAGCTCTTCAACACGACGTCCACCAATATCGACATCGGCGGCTGGTACCTGTCCAACGACCGGGCCGATCCGAAGAAGTTCCGCGTCCCGGCCGGGACCGTGATCCCGCCGCGCACCTTCAAGGTCTTCTACGAGCAGCGCGGCACCGGCAGCCCCGCCGGGTTCAACTCCTTCGGCACCGGGCGGACCCCGGAGTTCACCTTCAACTCCGCGCAAGGCGACGAAGCCGTGCTCGTGAAGGCCGATGCGGCCGGCAAGGTCCTCTACTGGGTCGATTCCGTGAGCTTCGATCCGGCGGAGAACGGCGTGAGCTTCGGCCGCTTCCCCGATTTCACCGGCCCGCTGGTGGGGATGTCGCGCCTGACCTTCGGGTCGGCGATCGACGCGACGTCTCCTCCGCAGTTCCTCTCCGGGTTCCGTCTCGGCACCGGTGCGTCGAACGCGCTGCCCAAGGTCGGGCCGATCGTCTTCAGCCGGATCCTGTATCATCCGACGACGAATGCCGACGAGTTCGTCGAGGTGCTCAACCTCTCCGCCTCCGACGTCCCGCTTTCGGACCCGCTCCATCCGACCAACACGTGGCGCCTCCGCAAGGCGATCGACTTCGATTTCCCGTCCGGCTCGCAGCTCGCCGCCGGAGCGAAGGCCCTCGTCGTGCCGACCGCCCCGGCGGCCTTCCGCGCGCGCCACGCGGTCCCGGCCGATGTCCAGGTCTTCGGCCCCTACACCAACGTCCTCGACAACGCGGGCGATTCGCTCCAGCTCTTCAAGCCGGATCCCCCGCAGGAGCCGCCGCATCCGGACGCCGGCTACGTGCCGTACATCCTGGTCGAGAAGATCGATTATCTGCCGTCCGCTCCCTGGCCGGTCGCCGCTGACGGCGCCGGCCTCGCCCTGCAGCGCCTCGACCCGGCAGCCTACGGCAACACCGCTTCCAACTGGACCATCGACGCTCCGGCGACCGCTCCGAGCCTGACGGCGACCCTCGGCGCGGACGGGAAGTTGCAAGTGGCCTTCACCGCGGTCACGGGGGTCACGTACGTCATCGAGACACGGAACGAGGCGGCGTCCGGGTCCTGGACCCCGGTTTCGAGCGTCGCGGCCTCGGGAGGAGGAGGAGCGGTTGTCCGCGCGGTCGACCTGACCGGGCAGGTCAAGTTCGTCCGGGTGCGGGTCCAGTGACGACTTGCCCGGATCAGTAGCCGAGCCATTGCCGGACGAAGGTCTGGCCGCCGAAGACCCAGATCATCGCCGCCGCGGCCAGATAAGGTCCGAAGCCGAGGCGGCCGGACCAGTTCTGCCGGCCGGTCGCGATGAGCGCCAAGGCGACGATGGCGCCGAGGACCGAGCTGGCCATCAGCGCGAACACCGTCGCCGGCCAGCCGAGGAACGCGCCGATGGCCGCCATGAACTTCACGTCGCCGAAGCCCATCGCTTCGCGCGGCAACACGATGCGGTCGATCACGGCCGACATCCATGGCTCGTGCTCCGCCTCGAAGGTCTCGCCGCCCACGCGCAGCACCGGCGGTTCGCGGCGGAGCTCCAGCCGCACGGGCTGGTCCACGAAGCACCGGTCGGACAGTTCGAGTCGCTTCGCCTGGAAGGTCACGGCGTCCGACCGCCGGTAGAACAGCTCCTCGTACGGCACCGTCTCCGAGGGCAGGACCACTCCCGCCTCGTGGAACACGACCACCGAATCCGGCTCCAGCTCCAATTTCTGCCGGCCGAACATGAGCTTCCCGAGCCTCAGCACCGCGTACACCACGCCTCCGCCGACGAAGATGCCCAGCGCGCTGCTCTTCATCGCGGCGGGGATGTTCACCGCGCCCTGCAACGCCGGCGCCGCGGCCGAGAGCAGCAGGCCCACGACGATGCCGCCGATGGTGATCTCGTCCGGGATGATCAGGTGCTCGACGTCGATGAAGGTCGCCGCGATGAAGCCCGCGAAGAGCAGGCACAGCGCGCCCGCCATCAGCGGTTCGGAACGTCCGAACGTCAGCCAGGTGGCCAGGAACACCAGGCCGGTGAAGAGCTCGACCGCGAGGTAGCGCGGCGAGATCGGGGCGCGGCAGTTGGCGCACTGGCCCCTCAGGATGAGCCACGAAAGCACCGGCATGTTGTGCCGCAGCGGGATCTGGTAGTCGCACTTCGGACAATGCGACGGCGGCGAGACCACGCTCTGGTCGAGCGGCATCCGGTGGATCACCACGTTGAGGAAGCTGCCCACGATCAGGCCGACCAACCCGACGAAGACGGACCAGAGATGGAACGGGATGCCGAGCGGTCCGGCGGACCAGAACTCCAGCGGCATGCCCAGATAGGTCGTGTCGCTCATCGTCGGTCCCCGTAGATCTCGCGTCCCAACGCCTCGCGCATCACCTCGATCGGCGCCGGCAGACCCGTCCACAGCTCCAGTGCCGCGGCGCCTTGGTAGAGGAGCATGCCGAGGCCGTTCGCGGTGCGGCACCCCGCGGCTTGGGCGGCGCGGAGCAAGGGCGTCTCGGCCGGACGATAGACCATGTCGTACACGCCGTCGGCCCGGGTGAGAGGAAAACGCGAGAGGTCCAGCGGCAGCGGATCGCCCGGCTTCAGTCCGAGCGAGGTGGCGTTGAGCACGATCTCGATGTCGGTGCCCTCGGGCGGATACCCCGCGCGGACGTCGACCGCCGGGAAACGGTCGCCGATCTCCGCGGCCAGCTCCTCGGCTTTCGATTCCGTCCGGTTCACCAGCCACAGCTCGCTCGCGCCTTCGTCCGCCAACCGCAGCGCGGCGGCCCGCCCTGCCCC